>OGXX01000355.1_pt1 | contig 51339 bp, 60 predicted proteins | sample 1576301 | NCBI WGS metagenome assembly OGXX01 (sample SAMEA3541469, study PRJEB24748) | human gut metagenome | biome: human gut; feature: human-associated habitat; material: faeces | place: China | collected 2012
AACTAATACCACAAATGAGTATCAACGAGAAATGATTGAAAATACATATAAAGAAGTGGAAAAAGATAAAACTAATCGTATAGAACAATTACAAAAACTATTAGAGCAACAGCAAGAAGATTTAGAGACAGAAAAAATAAAAAGATTAAAAACGGCAATAGAATATTTTGATGATATTCTAAAATCTAATGAACCAAATAGATATATTTTAGAGTGTTTAATTGATAAAATATGGATTTATCACGATAAAAGTGTGAAATTCGAGCTAAAACCTGAAATTAGCCGATTAATATAATATCCCCAAATTGAAGGCTTTTACCCCCGTATGCACGACTGAAATGATTGCTTTTGCAAAAGCAAATCCATATTTTGAAAAACTAAATACTTGCCTTTTAGGATTAAGTATAGATAGCAACCCGTCGCATTTAGCGTGGGTGTATAACATATATTGTAAAACAGGAATACAAATACCATTTCCTATAATAGCGGATAGAAGCGGAGAGATAGCAAGAAAATATGGAATGATAGCAAGTGATGTAAGTACTACAGAAACAGTAAGAAATGTATTTATAATAGATGACAAAGGAATAGTAAGATTAATTTTAGTATATCCTTTGAATGTGGGAAGATGTATACCAGAAATACTTAGAACGGTGCAGGCTTTACAAGTGGCAGACTTAAACAAAGCATCAACACCAGCAAATTGGATACCAAACCAACCAATAATAATGCCACCACCAAAAACATTTGAAGAATTAATGAAAAGAAGAGAAGAAATAATGCGCAATCAGAATGGTATGATGTGGTACTTGAGTTTTCAAAATTCTCAAAGAGAAACAGAAAACAATAGAATGGAAGAGCCAAAAAAGGCCATAGAAAGTAAAGAAAATAAAAACAAAAAAATTCAATAAATTACAAAATTTTCCTCAAAAAGACAGAATAAAAAATTTTAATTAGGAGAAAATAAAAATAATAAAATTTGAGGAGGATATATTATGAAGCCAAATAACAATGAAAATCAAACAATAAATTGTACAGTATCATCTTGTAAGTACAATAATTGTCAAAGACAAAAATGTGAATTGGAAGGAATAATAGTAACACCAATAGAGGGATGTCAAACAAAACAACCAGACGAATCTATGTGCTCTAGCTATAAAAATTCAAAAAAATAAAAAAATTTTAATTTGCCGACACGTTTCGACAAATTATTTTTTTGAAATGTGGTATCATACAGACGGAGGAGTTGATGAACATGAAAAAAAATACATTAGCACGACTAAAACACACAGCACGACTAGAATCATTAATTGCTCAAGGGGCTGACTATGAACTAATATTAAAGCAGAGTCAGAAAATCGACAAATATATTGTAGAAGAGATGAAGGAGAGAAACAAGAGGAAGAATTTCAATAAATTTTAATGTACATAAAAAATAGATGATAAAAAATTTATCATCTATTTTTAAGGGTTATAGACATATTAATTTTGAGATAAACTTCTTTGAATATACATTTGAGAATCTTTTTTCTTCAAATCTTCACGTTTGTCATACAACTTTTTACCCTTGCCAATACCGAGTTCTACTTTTACAATACTGTTTTTAAAATAAAGAGAAATAGGAACTAAAGTATAACCTTTCTGTTTGATCAGACCGGTTAGTCTAAAAATTTCTCTTTTATTTAGCAACAGTTTTCTATTACGCATAGGATCTTTGTTAAAGATATTGCCTTGCTCATAAGGACTAATATGCATTGAACAAATAAAAACTTCACCATTTTTAATTTCGGCGTAACTATCTTTTAAGTTAACCTTACCATTTCTAATGGACTTTATTTCTGTACCAGTTAAAACAATTCCAGCTTCTAATGTATCAATTATTGTATAATTATGTTTTGCAGTTGAATTTTTAGCAATATTTTTTATCATAATTAAAAACTCCTTTCAGAAATCATTAATATTATAACATCTAAAAGAAAGTTTTAAAAGAGATATGTAAATAATTTTATAATTAAATTGATAATTATAAAATTATTTTGATACTTATTCATTATGGTTATGAATTTCTGTTTTCTCATTTTGCTTACCGTAAGCTATAGTCATCCAAACAACGGCAATACCAACAACGGCTAGAATTGCCCAGGTCCAAATTTTTGCAGACATATCTGAGAAAAGATTGTTTGTAGCTGTGGATGTTCTTGTTGCATTGTAATTGTTTGTGCTACCAGTAATTACAGTATTATTTGCTTTTTGATTCTTCATAGTATCCATAGCACCAGAAACAGTATTTTTTACTGCGTTTGCTCCTTGTGAAACCACGTTACCAACAGTAGATGCACCGTTTTGAACAGCACCTTCAGTGCTATTTATCATGTTAGTAGTTGCGATGCAAGATGAAGAACTAAGAGCAAGAAATGTAATAAAAGAAGCGACTAAAATTGAAAATTTCTTTTTCATAATTTCCTCCTTTTTGATAAATAATATTATTAGTATTAATTTAAAAAAATAAAATATACATTGAAAAATTGGAAAAATAAATCGTAAAAAAATAAGCTTGTGAGGAATTCACAAGCTTAGATAATATGCATACAAAAAATTTTTTAATTAAATATATAATTTAATAAAATTTCACTATCTCTATTTATAGCATAGCTGTAAGAAAAAATCAATACTAAAAAATAAAAAAATGGGAAAAATAAAAACATCAAAAAATGAGTATTCCCTAGACTGGAACCGACTGTAAGAGATTAACTTTTTTATTAAATTATATATTTAATAAAAGAAAAAATACTAGTTGATTTATAAAACACAATGTTTTATAATAACAATATACAAAAGGAAAGGGGAACGAAATGCCAAAAGAAACTTTAAAAAACTTAAAAGAAACGAATAAAGGGAGAAAAGTAAAAATGAGAAAAATGTTTAAAAACAAAAAACGGAATCACGCTAATAGCTTTGGTTGTAACAATAGTAGTACTTTTGATATTAGCGGGAGTAAGCATAAGCTTATTGCTAGATGAAAACGGAATAATCAAAAAATCAAAAGATGCAAGAAGAGAATATAGACAAGCACAAACAAATGAGCAATCAGATTTAGACAGCGTATCAGAATGGCTAGACGACGTTGTATCTGGAAAAGGCAAAAAGTTAACAGGAGAAGAATATACAACAGAATACACAAAACCATATTTGCCAGGAAGTGATTTTTCTGTATTAGAAGGAACAACCCTAGCAAATGGATTAGTTGTAAGAGACGGTGTTGGCAATGAGTATGTATGGGTAGAAGTGCCAACAAGTATATATGATAATGAAACATATAATACAGAAACAGAGGCAGGAGATAAAAAACCAGCAAACAAAGAAGAAACAGACAAAATAGAATACTGTTTAAAAAAATATGCAAGTGAATACAGTAAAAGTGGATTCTCAGATGAATATATAAAAGATTCAACACCAGGGTGGTTTACAGATAAAACAGCATATGATAATGCAAAGAAAACAATGTTAGCAAGTGTATATGAAAGTGGTGGATTCTATGTAGGAAGATATGAGGCAGGAATAAGTGAATCTAGAACTTCAAAAAAAACTGAGCTAACAGCAACACCAGTATCAAAACCAAACATGTGTCCATACACATATATAACAAGAACACAAGCAAAGCAATTAGCAGAAAAAGTAAATTCAGGAGGATATACATCAAGCCTAATATTTGGAATCCAATGGGATTTAATGTTAGCACATATACAAAATAAAGGTGGAGTTGATGTAACAACTTTAACAAATGACAGTACAAATATAGGAAATTATAGCAATAACAAATGGAATGTAACAAACGACAAAGCAAAATATAATGAAGATGGAACAGAGTGGAAGAATTGTCCATATCAAAAAACAACAGAAACAGAAATATTATTAACAACAGGAGCAAGTGAAACATTTGCAAAAATGAACATATATGATGTAGCAGGAAATGTATTTGAATGGACATTAGAAGGAAAGCAGAATGCTACGGTAGTGAGTTCAACAGGAATAAGATTAGCCTCACTAATAAATAGCAAAGTGAGCCCTATCAGACTGGCCGCTACTGATGCTAGCGTTCCTTGCGTTAGTAGAGGTGGCAATTGCTACGACAACGGCCGTGGCTATCCAGCTTCTTACCGTTTCGTCAACGTGGTAGACTTCAGCAGCGATGATGTTGGCTTCCGTGTCACACTTTATTAGGTAGACCTGAGTCCTGGATGCGATAACCAGAACCCAGTAAAAGCTAAAGCCCATAGCGATAAAAAAAGGGGCAACATTCCCGAAAAAAAGGGAAAACTAAACAAACAGAGTAGGTAGGAAACGGTTTGAACCTGAGTGAAGGCGAAGGTACAAGTCGTTCCTACCGGACTAGTCCTTAATTTTTGCAAAATTTAAGGACGGTTAACATAAAAATAAATGGAGGTAGGAAAATGTCAGGTAAAAACAGTTTTTTAGAAATAGTAAAAAAATTAGAAACAAAAGAAGAAAATCAAGGTTACATTTTATGAAACAATATTAGGAGAAACAGGAACCAAAGAGCAACTAGCACAATTATTTGTAGATGAATATAAAGAAATGATAGAAAGTGTAAGTAAATATGGAGGATTTTATATAGGAAGATATGAGTTATCAGAAGCAGGAGTGCAGAAAGATAAAGCAACATTAACAAACACAAATTGGTATAATTTATATAAAAAATGTAAAGAATTAAATGCAAGTGATAAAGTAGAAACAAGAATGATATGGGGATGCCAGTGGGATGTAACGATGAATTGGCTAATAAGTTCAGGGGCAAAGACGAGTGATGAAGTAAATAAAGACTCAAGTTCATGGGGAAATTATAAAGATACATTAGTAACAGCAGATGATGGAACAACTAAGATAAAAGAATATGGAACAAGTGCAAAGTTAAATACAGGAGTAACAACATTTACAATGGCAAATAATATATATGACCTAGCTGGAAATGTATCAGAGTGGACTAAAGAGGCGAGCTACGCCGACTACCGAGCTAGTAGGGGTGGCACTTTCAGCAGCAATTGCTCTGACAGTCCAGCTTCAGACCGCGGCAGCAACTATCCGGGCGGCAGCGCCTACGGCGGCACACGGTTCTCGTCCAACTTTAATAATAAAGTGATACTGGACACTAGAGCGTGAGCACCAGTGCGAAGAATAATTGCTAAGTAGACATAGGAATATATGCTCCTTTTTTGAGATAGCCCTTGACAAATCTGAAAAAATAGTTTAATATATAGGAACACGAAAAACTTAGATTTAAGATCTATACTGCAAATGTGCAAAAGGAGGTTGACAAAGATGGAAGAAAAAGGAATACTTGTAACACAAGAAGGTTACGATAAACTAGAAAAAGAATTGGACTATCTTAGAACAGAAAAAAGAGCAGAAATAGCAGAAAAAATCAAAGTTGCACTTGGATTTGGAGATTTATCAGAAAACTCTGAGTATGATGAAGCAAAAAACGCACAAGCAGAAAATGAAGGAAAAATAGCAGAGTTAGAGAATAAAATCAGATATGCTAAAATTATAGATGAATCAGAGATAGACACAAAAACTGTTCAAGTAGGAAATATAGTTAAAGTCTATGATGAAGAATTTGACGAAGAAATAACATATACAATAGTTGGATCAACAGAAGTTGATTTGGCTCAAAACAAAATATCAAATGAATCACCAGTTGGAGCAGCTCTACTTGGTAAAAAGAAAAACCAAGAAGTAGAAGTCAAAACACCAGCAGGAACAGCAAAATACAAAATACTATCAATAACAAAATAAATTTAAGTAGCACTCTCGAAAGTGCTACTTTTATGTTTAGTATTTATTGAAAAAGATATTCTATTGTGATATATTTTGAAAAAAGAAAATTGGAGGTACTAATATGACACAAGCAGATAAACACTTTATAGACACTTGCAAAAAGATAATAACAGAAGGATATTCATCAGAAGGAACCGGAGTTAGAACAAGATGGGAGGATGGAAGCGAAGCAAACTACTTCTCTATAGTTGGTGTTACAAATGTATATGATGTAGGAAAAGAATTTCCGATGATAACACTTAGAAATAATTCTCAAACAGTAAAAAGAGCAATAGATGAAATTTTATGGATTTGGCAAAAAAAATCAAATAACATTAAAGACTTAAATTCTCATATTTGGGATCAATGGGCAGATGAAAATGGAACAATTGGAAAAGCTTATGGATATCAATTAGGAAAGAAATATCAGTTTAAGACAAAAGAAGGAATAAAGGAAATGGATCAAGTAGATTATGTATTATACTTATTAAAAAATGATCCTGCTAGTCGTCGTATTATGACAAATATATTTAACCATGAAGAATTAAAAGATATGAGATTAGAGCCTTGTGCATATGGAACTCAATGGCTTGTGAAAGGTGGAAAGCTTCATTTAATATTAAATCAAAGATCACAAGACATGTTGGCAGCAAACGGTTGGAATACAATGCAGTATGCAGCACTTTTATGTATGTTTGCTCAAGTTGCAGGTCTAGAAGTAGGAACTCTTACACACAACATAGGAGACTGCCATATTTATGATAGACATGTACCATTAATAGAAAAATTAATGGAAGCAGAAGCAAAAGCTGTATGCCCAAAATTAAAAATAAATAACCCTACAAAGAATTTCTATGATTTCAAAGTAGAAGATTTTGAAATAGAAGGATATGATTATAATAAAGATATAAAATTGGGAAAAATCCCAGTAGCTATCTAAGGAGGAAAAATGTTAAGTATAATTGTAGCAGTTGCAAAAAATAATGTAATAGGAAAAGATAATCAACTTATTTGGCATTTACCAGAAGATTTAAAAAGATTCAAGAGATTAACAACTAACCATACTATTATAATGGGAAGAAAAACCTTTGAATCATTAGGAAGAGTATTGCCAAATAGAAAACACGTAATTCTTTGCAATGATGCGGAGATGAATATAGATGATGAAAATGTTGAAATATTAGATGACATTTCAAAACTAAAGAAATATAAAGATTCAAAAGAAGAGAACTTTGTAATAGGCGGAGCAACAATATATAAATTGTTGATGCCATATGCAGATAAAATGTATGTTACACATATAAACGAAGAATTTGAGGGAGATGTATATTTCCCAGAAATATCTAAGAATGATTGGAAAATAACAGAAAGAGAAAAAGGTTTAAGAGATGAAAAAAATCCTTTCGACTATGAATATGTAACATACGAAAGAATAAATTAATTATGTAAATAAAAGTGTGAAAAATGTCGAAAACTTTTTTTGAAAAATCAGAATCAAACACTGGACAAATGAGTAAAAATATACTATACTGGAAATGTAGGAAATGAGAATAAACAGATGTGGTTTGCCACTTTACATAGCAGAGAACAACTCTGAGAAAGTGAGGTGGTGTTTATGATAGAGTTTCTAATGGTCCTAATAATAGGAATAAGTGTTTCAACAACCATAAACGTAGCCTTATTAGCAATTATTTTTATAATGTTAACAAATAAGGAATAAATAAAAAACACATCTGTAATTTGACCGTTGTAGATGTGTTTTTTTTCAATACAATGGCAAACCACGTTTGTGGTTTCTCCTTTTCCTATTTATTATTATACACTGCTAAAACAAATTTGTCAATGAATTTACTCATTAATAAAATTATAATCTTATAGCAGATTCTAATGCTAACTCAATCATAGAATTTAAAGAAGTTTGTCTTTCGTTTGCAGAAATCTCTTGATGTTTATAATGAGAATCAACAATACTAAGTAAACAACTAGCTTTTTTTCCTAGACGGTGAGCATTATAGAATAGGGCAAAAGCCTCCATTTCTGCACCAATAATATTTAAATCCTTTGGAAATCTAGCAATCAACTGATTAACATCTTTAACATAATAATCAAAACAGTCCGTACAAAGAGTATTGCCTTTAACATAAGGAATATTAAGCTCTTTTGCAGTATTTTCTATAACAGAATTAACCTGTTTATCAGAATTCATTAAATGACATTCTTCCTCTGTAAGTTCGTAAGCATAATTTCCTTCTGTATAAGCATTATCTACTAAAATTGTGTCCAATAAATTTAGACTCTCGTTGTAAGCTCCACAAGAGCCAATACGAATAATAGTATCAACATTATAGAATTTATATAGTTCGTAAGAGTAAATTCCCATACTTGGCATTCCCATACCAGATGCAAAAACAGTAATTCTTTTTCCTTTATAATTTCCTGTATATCCAAACATATTTCTAACACTATTTACAAGAATTACATCTTCTAAAAAATTATCAGCAATATACTTTGCTCTAAGTGGATCGCCAGGCATTAAAACAATATTTGCGATTTCATCTAATTTCGCTTCATTATGTGGTGTCATAAAAACCTCCTAATTAAAAATTCTTTAAGATAAGACTATTATATCATAAAAAAAGCATACTGCAATAAGATAAAGCAAAATTAGATAAAAGTCTTGCAAATTAACAAAAATATGATACAATTATAAACAGAAAAAAGAAAATTTGTTTGATAAAAGAAAGGAAATCGAATGATAGCATATTTAAAAGGAAAATTAGTGATAAAATCAGTAGATTATATAGTTATAGATGTACAAGGAATTGGATATAAAGTGTATATGTCAAAAACAGCAATAGATAAACTTGAAGAAGAAAAAGAAATTAAGGTCTATACATATTTAAAAGTTAGAGAAGATGATATAAGCTTGTTTGGATTTAATACTCTTGAAGAATTGCATATGTTTGAACTATTAATATCTGTTGGAGGAATAGGTGCAAAATCAGCAATAGCAATATTGTCAAATATAACTCCATCAAAATTTGCATTAGCAGTAATTACAAGTGATGTAAATACTTTAAAAAAACTACAAGGAATTGGTCCTAAAACAGCGCAAAGAATTATATTAGAATTAAAAGATAAGATAAAAACTGAAGAAGCAATAGAGAACCAAGAAAATACAATAAAACAAGAAGAACAAATCCAAGAGGATATGGAAGAATTAATACAAGCTTTACAAGTTTTAGGCTATAGAAGATATGAAATAAATAACATATTACCAAAAATAAAGGAAGAAACTTTAGAAGATAGAATAAAAGAAGCTTTGAAATATTTAGCAAGGTAACTTGCTAGGTTCGTCACTGTTGGAAGGAAAAAGAAAGGAGAATAAAATGAACCCAAATGAACCATTAGCATATAGAATGAGTCCAAAAACATTGGATGATTATGTTGGACAAAAACATATATTAGCACAAGATAAAATTCTATATAGAACAATAAAAGCAGATAGATTATCTAGTATTATTTTATGGGGGCCTCCTGGATGTGGCAAGACTTCACTTGCTAGAGTAATTAGTAATACAACAAAATACAAATTTACTAAATTAAATGCAGTAACTGCAGGAGTGGGAGATATAAAAAATGCGATAGAAGAAGCGAAAAATTCATTATTAAATCCTACTGGAAAATGTATTTTATTTATAGACGAGATTCATAGATTTAACAAATTACAACAAGATGCGTTATTACCATTTGTAGAAAACGGAACTGTTATACTAATAGGAGCGACAACAGAGAATCCATACTTTGAAGTAAATAAAGCTTTAATATCAAGATCAATGGTGTTCAAGCTAGAGCCTCTAACTGAAAATGATATATTTAAAGTGTTGAAAAAAGCATTAGAAAAACCAGAAGGTTTAGGAGAGTACAAAATAAAGATAACGGATGATACTCTTTACAAAATAGCAGAAACTGCAAACGGAGATGTAAGAACAGCTTTAAATGGTTTAGAAGTAGCAGTATTGACAACTAAAATGGGAGCAGATGGATATATTACAATAACTGATAAAATTGCAAAAGAAAGTGTGCAAAGCAGAAAAGCAATATTTGATAAAAATGGCGATAGACATTATGATAATATTAGTGCATTTATAAAGTCGATGAGAGGAAGTGATGCTGATGCAACAGTATTCTATTTAGCTAGAGCTCTAAATGGAGGAGAAGATCCAATGTTTTTAGCTAGAAGAATAGTAATTGCAGCATCAGAAGATGTAGGACTTGCAAATTCAAATGCACTAGTTGTTGCAACAAGTGCAATGGAAGCAGTACATATGGTTGGAATGCCGGAAGCAAGAATAATACTATCTCAGGCAGCACTATATGTAGCAAATTCTAAAAAATCAAATGCAAGCTACTTAGCAATAAACAAAGCATTAGAAGATGTATCAAGTAAAGACACCGGTGAAGTTCCAATGCATATTAGAAATGCACCTATTGAAGGAATGAAAAAAGACGGATATGGAGTGGGATATAAATATCCGCACGATTATCCAGGACACTATGTAGAACAACAATATTTACCAGATAAAATGGTTGGAACTAAATATTTTATAAAAGATGAAAACTGTGAATAGAGAGGTTATATGGAATTACCATTAGAATTAAAAGAAGAACTAGAAAAAGAAATACAAAGTGCAAGTATTAAAGAATTGAAACAATGTGCACAAAAAGTTAGTGAAAGATATAGAGAAGATAGTAAAATAAAAACAAAGAATAAGCTTATAAATAGTAAAGAAGAAGCACTTGCATATGCTATTAGTAGAATGCCTGCAACATATGGATCTATTCATACAGCTTTAGAGAATACAATAAAAATAGCAAATATAGATATTCAAAGCGTTTTAGATATTGGAGCTGGAACAGGCTCTGCCGAGTGGGCAATTCTTGATTTAATGCAAGTTGATGATATTACTTGCATCGAAAACGAAACATATATGATGCAAATGGGCAAAAGATTAATGCAAAACAATGAAACACTTAAAAATGCAAAATGGATGCAACTTAACATTGCTCAAGAGCAGATAGATCAAAAGGCTGATTTAGTTATTGCAAGTTATGTGTTAAACGAAATCGAGGAAAAAACAAGAGAGCAGATACTAGAAAAATTATGGCAAGCTACAAATAAAATCTTATTGATAATAGAACCTGGAACGCCAGAGGGTTATAAAGAAATAAATAGTATAAGAAAATATTTTATAGGTAATAAGGTAAATATAGTAGCTCCTTGCCAACATAGCGGAGAGTGCAAAATAGGGCATGATGACTGGTGCGCATTCTCGTGTAGAGTTGCTAGAAGCAAAATACATAAAATACTAAAAGACGGAGAAATCCCATATGAAGATGAAAAATTTTCATATATTGCAATATCAAAATTTGAAACTGAGAAATTAGATGGAGTTGTATTAAGACATCCAAAAATAGAGAGTGGAAAAATAACAATAAAGGTTTGTAAATCAAATGGAGAGATAGAAGAAAAGATAATTACCAAAAAGGAAAAAGAAATATTTAAAAAAGCGAAGAAATTGAAAGCTGGAGATATAATTAATTTATAAACAAAAAAAGTTCCTGACAAAACAGTCAGGAACTTAATATTTTATTCAGCTTTTTTATCATCTTTAAACATTTCTTTTACAGCACCTAAACTTGAAAGAGTGTTAGTAGCTTCGAAAGGAATAAATACTTTGTTAGCCTCGCCATTAGCAATATCTTTTAAAGCCTCTAAAGACTTTAATTGAACTAATGTGTCATCTGGTTTTGCTTTCATCATTGCATTATAAACCATTTGAATTTCTTCAGCTTTAGCGGCTGCAACTTTTCTTATAGCCTCTGCTTCACCAGCAGCTTTTCTAATTCTAGCTTCTTTTTCAGCATCTGCTTCAAGAATAGCAGCTTCTTTTTTACCTTCAGCAAGTGTAATTGCAGATTGTCTTTCACCTTCAGCTTGAAGAATTTGAGCTCTTTTATTTCTTTCTGCGTTCATTTGCTTTTCCATTGCATCTCTAATATCAGCAGGTGGAGTAATATCTTTAATTTCAACTCTGTCTATTTTACATCCCCATTGATATGTAGCTTCATCAAGAATTGCTCTTAATTGTTCATTAATAAGATCTCTTGAACCAAATGTTGCATCTAAATCCATTTTACCAACAATATCACGAATTGTAGTAATAGCTAGATATTCAATACCTTTCTTTAAAGATTGGATTTCGTAAACTGCTTTTGCTGGGTCTGTAACCTTATAGAATACAACAGTATCTATTGTTATAGTAACATTATCTTTAGTGATAACTCCTTGAGGTGGTACATCCATAGTTTGTTGCTTTAAGCTTACAACACTTCTAACATGATCAACAAAAGGAATTATAATTGTAAGACCTGCATCAGCTATTTTATGAAATTTACCTAATCTTTCTATAATGTAAACTTCTGATTGTCTTACAACTTTGATTGATTTTACTGCTATAATTATGATTATAACTAGTAGTGCAATTAAAAACCACATAATGTTTCCTCCTTAAATTATATATATTAAAATTAAATTTATTTAGCGCTTTCTGATATTGAATAAACCGGTTCTACAATTAAATTAACACCATCGATTTTTAGAATTTTTACATTGCTTCCGACAGGAATTGCATTAGTAAAATCATTAGTAGTGACGGCTGACCAAGTATCGCCTGAAATTTTAACCTGACCAATTTTATTTGAACCAGAGTTGATTTCCTTTATAACTATTCCTTCTTGACCAATTAAAGCATTAACATTTGTAGCCACTTTATCTTTTTTAGTAATCTTATCAGTTAATGGTTTGGTTAAAAAGATTAGTATAACAGAAATTATAATAAATATAGTAGCTTGAGCAATTATGTTGTGGATAAATAGACTTAACAGAGCTGTTATTAGTGCTGCTATTGCAAACCAGAATACGAAAAATCCGACAGTTGCAATTTCTATAATCAAACAAACTCCTGCTATTATAAGCCATATTTGCCAAGAAACCATAAAATTACCTCCATATTCAATTTTAATACATACACATTATATCATAAAAGTCGCATAAAATAAAGGGTTTTGCTAAAACTAATAAAAATATATTAAAACAGATTGCATTTTAGAATAATTTGTGATAAAATAAGTAAGTCAATATAAGTAGCAAAAGGAGAGTTGAAAATGCAAGTAGTAAAATATATATTAATGGCCTTATATATCTTAAACTGTTTAGCAGTAATTGTAATCACAATGATTCAGACTAAAGACAGCAACGGAGCTTCTGGAACAATAGTTGGTTCTACTACAAGTAACTTCTATGAGAAGAATAAAAGCAGAACTCATGAAGGAAAATTAAAGAAATGGACAATGATACTTGGAGGAACTTTTATAGTATTAACTATAGCTCTAGGAATAGTATATGTTATATAAGATTACTTAAAAAGATTTAGTAAGGCGGCAGAGGATATTCTGTCGTTTTTGCGTATTTACAGAGAGGAAAAGAATGAAAAAATCAAGAAAGAAAAAGATAATTGAAGAAAATAAAGAAACTCTAGTTGGAACTTTTAAAAGAAGCCAAAACTTTGGGTTTGTTATTCCTGACGACAAAAATGTTGAAGGTGACATTTATATTCCAAAAAGGAAAATGGCAAAAGCAAGAAACAATCAAAAAGTAGTTGTCCAAATAGATAAAAAAGCAGATAGAAAAAACAAAGCAGAAGGTACGATTATTGAGGTAATTGGCTATATAGACGAAGCAGGAGTTGATATGTTAGCTCTTATAAAAGAATATAAATTACCAAACGAGTTTCCTGAACCAGTTATAAATGAAGCGTTAGAAATCCCACAAACTATAAATGAAAAAGACATTCAAAGAAGAGTAGATTTACGAGCAGAGGAAATCTTTACAATAGATGGAGAAGATGCAAAAGACCTAGATGATGCAGTAAATGTAAAGAAAAATGAAGACGGAACATATACATTAGGAGTGCATATTGCGGATGTTAGCTACTATGTAAAATCAGGATCTAAACTAGATAAAGAGGCAATAACAAGAGGAACAAGTATCTATATGATGGACAGAGTAATACCGATGCTTCCAAAAGAACTATCAAATGGTATATGTAGTTTAAACGAGAATCAAGATAGATTTACAATATCGGTTATAATGAAAATAAACGAAAAAGGAAAAATTATAGACTCTGATATATTTAAATCTGTAATAAAAACAACCAAAAGAATGAACTATCATGATGTAAATGATTTGTTTTTATATAAAGACTTACGAGACGGAAAAATTGAGAAAGAAACTTTTTCAGATAAAGAGTTAAAAAGAATAGAAAAAGTGGCTAAGAAATATCAACCTTATATAGAACATTTTTTAAGAATGAGAGAATTAAAGGGAATATTAAAAGATAGAAGAGATAAAAATGGAAGCTTGAATTTAGATATTCCTGAAAGTAAAATAATACTAGACAATAATGGAGTAGCAATAGATGTAAAGAAATATGATTACTTAGAATCAAATGAGGTTATAGAACAATTTATGCTAACTGCAAATGAAACAGTAGCCGAGAAATTTTATTGGTTACAAGCTCCATTTATATATAGAGTACATGAAACTCCAGATTTAGAAAAAGTTGAGGAATTAAATAAATTTTTATTTAATTTAGGATATAAAATAAGAGGAGTAAAAAAAGACGACCAAGAAAGTATACACTCAAAAGCTTTCGCTCAAGTGTTAGACGAAGTAAAGGGAAAAGAAGAGGAGAAGGTTGTATCAAATTTAATATTAAGAACTCTAAAGGTAGCAAGATATGAGAGTCAAAATAAAGGACACTTTGGAATAGCAAGCAAATGCTATTGCCACTTTACCTCTCCAATAAGAAGATACCCAGACTTATTCATTCATAGAGTAATATCTTCATATTTAAAACACGACTATAATATAAATGAAGAGTTAAGAAAAAAATATGAAATAGAAGCTGTAAAATATGCAGATAGCTCATCTGAAAGAGAAAAAATTGCACAAAAAGTGGAAAGAGATGCAGAAAAAATAAAGAAAGCAGAGTTTATGAAAAGTAAAATAGGACAAGAATACGATGGAGTCATTTCTGGAATTACTTCTTTTGGAATATTTGTAGAACTAGACAATACAGTTGAGGGATTAGTTAGATTTGAAAATATTGGTGATGAATATTATATTTATGATGATGAAAGAAAGACTCTAAAAGGAGAAAAGAGTAATAAGGTATATAAAATAGGAGATAAAGTAAAAATAGAAGTACTTTCGGCTGATAAACTTACAAGAAAAATTGATTTTAAATTAATATAATGTTATGAAAAAGGACTGAGATATCAGTTCCTTTTTGTTTGTATATATAAAGAATTAATATGAATATATAAGAAGAACTGGTATCAATATCTTCCTCAAAGTTCTCGTTCAAACAATTTCGCAAGAAGTTCTAAATGAGTTTTACGGCACCCTTCCACGTATGGATTCATACCTGAATCCACGTGAACTCTTTCCGTAAAACTTTATTAAGAACTCATAGGCTCAATCATTTTCAATTCGACCTTTTCGTCATATATTATACCAGTTCTTCTCTTATTTATTTTTTTGATTTCTTCTTTTTTACTATAACTGAAATTATGATAATCGCAACTATTACAGCAATCAGAGCAATTACACCAGCCCATCCAAATATTGAAACAATCTTACTTCCTAGCGACATTATAATGCCAGCAAGTATAACTCCAAGTGAAACGGCAGTGATACTTGTTTTAAAATCAAGTTTTAAAAATGATGCTGCAAGTGTGCCTGTCCAAGCCCCTGTTCCAGGAAGAGGAATTCCAACAAATATTAGCAACGCCCAGAAAATTCCGTTATTTCCAGCTGAAGCTTTTAATTTTTCTCCGCCTTTTTCACCTTTAGTTAAGCACCATGTAAAAAACTTACCGATAAACTTTTTATCCTTGCCCCATTCTAGAACTTTTCTTGCAAACCAGTATATAATTGGAACAGGAAGCATATTTCCTATTATTGCTATTGGATAATATAAAAATATATTCAAATTTAAGCTTTCTGCGATTGGTATTGCTCCTCTTAATTCAACGATTGGAACCATACTTACAAAAAATACTATTAAATATTTAACGACCATTGGTAAACCTGCCATGATAAACTCCTTTATTATTAAAATCTAAAATATTTTACTATAATAGTACATAAATGTAAAGTAAAAAATAAATATTCTCAGGTTTTTGAGAATATTTATTTAGATTTATTTGTTAAAATACCAAGAATTTCTGGATAAATTTCATTGGCATTTTTTTGCCAGTTATCAACTATTTCTTTTGCTTGCTCACGAGAACCGGCAAATGTTTTTATTTCAAATACAGTCTCGTTATTATCAACAACTTTACAAACAATCGTGTAATGATTTTCACTAAGTGGTGTGTACTCGGCAACAATTGATTTTTCCTCTTCTGAACTATCAAGAATTGGTTTTAATTTTGTATCTGCTTGAAGTTTGATAATACCAGGTAACAAATCAAGAGTTAAGTCAAGAGTTCTTTTTCCTGAATCTGTAATAGTATACAAAGTTTGGTCTTCTTTTTGAAAAGTATAAATATAACCAACATTAATTAAATCCAGTGTAAATTGCTGAAAATAAAAATAATTCATATTTACTGATTCCAAAACTATCTTATATAATACATCATTTGTTAGTGCTTTATTAGCTTTTTCTAAGACATAAAGAATTAGAACTTTGTTTTCAGCTAATGTCTCATCATCAGATGCTAATTTCAAATTAATTCACTCCATTTACTAAATATTATGAAAGTATTATAACATAAAATTCTTAAAAATACTATTATTTTTGATAAATTAATGATATACTAAAACCAAAATAAAAGATAGGAGCAAATAATGGAAACATTATACGATATATTAGAGGTTAGCAGAAAGGCCTCGCCAGAGGTAATTAATAAGGCGTATAAAATATTAGCAAAAAGATATCATCCAGATTTAAAATCAGGAGAAGAAAAACTTATTGCTGAAGAAAAAATGAAGCAAATAAATGAAGCATATATGATTCTGAGTGATGAACAAAAAAGAAAAGAATATGACAAAAAATTAGAAGCTCAAGAGAAAACTGAAACTGAAGTGCAAGAAGAACAGAACGATATATCAGAAGAAGATTTACAATTTTTGAATTGGCAGAAAGCATATGCAGCATTAAATAAAAGAGAGCAGGCTAAGCTAAAGAAAAAGATAGAAAGAGAAGCAAATGAGGAATATAGAAAAAGATATGAGGATTATTTTAGAAGTTTAGGATATGAAGTAGAACATAAGTGGACAAAGAAGGAATTTTTAATTTTATTTAGTATAATAATATTGATAGCCCTAACATTTACAATTTTATGGAACATTCCTAAAACTCATAACTGGATGATGGATTTGTATAACAACAATGTACCAATAAAAATAATAGTAAATATTATAATTGGTGTATTTAAAGGAATAGAAAAATTCTTTAAAATTATATTTAAAGGATAGAAATGTATATAATAAATAACATTTTGTTATAATATTATAAATAAACTAAGGAGGTATAATATGGAAAGAAAGGTAAGAGTAGTTCAATTTGGAACTGGAAAAATGGCAGTATATACAATGAGGTATGTACTAGAAAAAGGAGGAGAAGTTGTAGGAGCAATAGACATTAATCCTAATGTAATAGGAAAAGATGTTGGACCTATAATGGGACAAGGTGAAATTGGAGTTAAAGTTACAGACTTAAAAGACGCAGAAGAAATGTTAAAACAAACAAGACCAGACATCTGTATTGTAGAAACAATGAGCTTATTAAAAGATGTAGAAGAAGCTTTAATGCTATGTGCAAGATTAGGAATAAATGCTATAACAACATGTGAGGAAGCTTTCTTCCCATGGAACTCAAATCCAACAGTTACAAAAGCAATTGACGAGATGGCAAAGAAAACAGGATGCACAATTACAGGAAGTGGTTACCAAGATATATATTGGGGACAACTAATAACATCAATAGCAGGATCAACACAAAAAATAACAAAAATAAAAGGAAGCTCAAGCTACAATGTTGAAGACTATGGAATAGCTTTAGCAAAAGCTCACGGAGCTGGATTAACATTAGATGAATTCGACAAACAAGTAGCATCTGTTGATAGAATAAGCGATGAAGAAAGACAAAAAATAATTGATTCAGGAGATTATTTACCATCATATATGTGGAATGTAAATGGTTGGTTATGTTCAAAACTTGGACTAACTGTAAAGAACCAAACACAAGTAACAATTCCTACAACATATAAAGAAGACATATATTCAGCAACATTAGGAACAACAGTAAAAGCAGGAGATGCAACTGGAATGAGTGCAGTTGTAACAACTCAAACAGAAGAAGGAATAACACTTGAAACAGAATGTATAGGAAAAGTATATTCTCCAGAAGAATACGACAAAAACGAATGGACAGTATATGGAGAACCAGACACAACAATAACAGTTGCAAAACCAGCAACAGTAGAGCTAACTTGTGCAACAATTGTAAATAGAATACCAGATGTTATAAATGCAGAACCTGGTTATGTTACAACAGAAAAAATGGGAGACTTAGAGTATAGAACAAAACCATTAAATGAATATGTAGACTAACAAAACAAAATACTATAATTTCATTGAAATTATAGTATTTTTTGTGTATAATATATATGTCAAAAATCACAAAATACGGAGAATAAATAAACATGAGAATACGTTTTAAAAAATGGGCAAGACCGGAGCTAGAAGCAAGCAATTTTTATATAGACAATCCGGAAGAATATAAAGGAAAATGGAAAACTCTATTTAACGATAACCCCATATACATGGAACTTGGTTGTGGAAAAGGCGGATTTATTTCTAAGCTAGCAAGTAAAAATAAAAATATCAATTATATTGCAATAGACTTAGTAGATGCAATGTTAGGATTAGCTAAAAGAAATATTGAACAAGCTTACAAAGAAGAAAATACAGCAGTTGACAACATTTATATTACAAGATATGACATCGATAGAATATTAAACATATTTGACAATCAAGACAAGATTGAACGTATATACATAAATTTTTGCAATCCTTGGCCAAGAGGAAAACATCATAAAAAAAGATTAACTAATACTAGACAATTAGAAAAATATAAAAACTTCTTAGCAAAAAATGGTAAAATTTATTTCAAGACAGATGATGATAATTTGTTTAGTGACAGCTTGAACTACTTTAAAGAAGCGGGTTTTGAGATAGAAAAAATAACATATGACCTAGCAAATGAAGAAAACTTTTGGCAAGATCAAGAAAATATTGAAACTGAACATGAGAACATGTTTAAAGAACAAGGAATAAAAATAAAAGCTCTTATAGCTGTAAAGAAAGGAGAATAATATGTTTAATTATGAGGTGGAAAATAACGAATATGAAAATCTAGAAGAATGTGTAAATGTTGTGTATGAACTTGCTTCAAAATATGCAACAGATGGAGTAAAAAATAATATTGGAGGACCTTTTGGAGCAGGAATAATATATAAAAAAGAAAATAATAGATACATCATATTAGTAGTAGAAAGAAATACTGTTTTACGCTCAAAAGACCCAACCGCACATGCAGAAATAAATGCAATTAGAAGTGCTTGCAAACAGCTAAACACAAAATCACTAGAAAATTGCATACTTGTATCAACAGCAAAATGTTGCCCAATGTGCTTGTCAGCAGCTTGCTGGGCAAATATAAAAACAATATATTATTCACAAAGTTATGATAATGCAAAAGAGGGTGGATTTAGAGACGAAGAAATATCTGAATACATAAAAGGAAATAATCAAATGATAGAAGAGAACTTATTGAGTAACCCATGCTGTGAATTTCCATTTGCAGAGTGGAATAAAAAAGAAGATAAAGAGGGCTATTAAACAGAAAAGAGGTTAGATAACATGGAGAATGAGTACATACTTATAGTTGACGATGAAGAAAGAATGAGAAAACTAATAAAAGACTTTCTAAAACAAAAAGGTTACCCAACAATAGAAGCTTCTGATGGAGAAGAGGCACTAAAAACATTTGAAGAAAACAAAAATAAAATAAAATTAATACTTTTAGATGTGATGATGCCTAAGTTAGATGGATGGTCTGTTTTAAGACAAATAAGACAAGAGTCCAACGTACCAGTCATAATGCTGACAGCAAGAGGAGAAGAACAAGATGAACTATTTGGATTTGAACTTGGTGCTGATGAATATATATCAAAACCATTCAGTTTAAAAATATTAGTTGCAAGAGTGGAAGCTATTTTAAAAAGACTTCAAACAGACAAAAAAGAAGTGATAGAAGTCGGCGAAATAAAAATTGACAGTCAAGGAAGAACTGTTACTGTTGATGGAAAGCAAATAGATTTAAGTTTAAGGGAGTATGAACTGTTAGTTTATTTAGTAGAAAATCAAGGAATAGCATTATCGAGAGATAAAATACTAAATAATGTTTGGAACTATGATTATTATGGAGACTCTAGAACAATAGATAGTCATATAAAGAAAATAAGACATAAATTAGGGAAAAAGGGAAAATACATAGAAACTATTAGGGGTGTTGGTTACAAATTTGAAATAAAATAATACGAGGAATGATATAAATGAAAAAAATGAAAACAGTCAGAGTGAAATTGTTTACAACACTAAGCTTAATAACAATACTAATTCTGTTTATACTAATAATGGTAAATAGTCTATTTTTAAGAACTTTTTACACTGCGGCCAAAATAGAAAATGTAAAAAAAGAGTATATTAAAATTAACCAAATGTACAATAATAGAGACGAAACAATTCTTCAACAAATAAAAAATGACGCACTGGCAAATAACTTTAACGTGTTGATAGCAAATGAAGATTATATTTTAGTGTTTTCAACTAACGAAGAATTTGAAAGTACAATAAAGCAATATATAAATAGTGAAACACCAATCATAGCACAGCTACGAGAAAAGAATGATATTCTTTTTTACAAAAATAATGTAATCATAAAAAAAGTTACTATAAATGGCTCAAATAGCATATTACTTTCTGGAAAACTAGACAATGAATATAATGTGTATATAGAAGTGCCAATTTCAATAATAGACGAGAGTGTTAAAATCTCAAACAACATGTTGATAATAATTGGCTTTATAGTAATCTTTATAGGAGCAATAGCAGCATTATATGTCTCTAAGAAATTTGCAACCCCAATATCGGAATTGAACAATATTGCAAACAAGATGTCAAAGCTAGATTTTAGTCAAAAGTATAAGGTGACTGGAACTGATGATGAGATGGATGAGCTGGGAAACAGCATAAACGTAATGTCAGAGAAGCTAGAAAAAACAATAAAACAACTAAGAAGAAGCAATTCTGAACTGGAAAGGGACATAGAAGAAAAATCAAAAATAGATGAAATGAGAAAGCAATTTATATCCGATGTGTCACATGAACTTAAAACACCAATCGCTTTAATACAAGGGTATGCGGAAGGGCTAATAGAAAATGTAAATGCAGATGATGAGTCGAGAAAATACTATGCAGAAGTAATACTAGATGAATCAAATAAAATGGACAAACTAGTAAAACAACTATTAGAATTGATGAAGCTAGAAGATGGAAAACGCGATTTTGAAAATAGTCAATTTGATATATGCGAATTAATACAAGAAGTTATAAGAAAATGCAATGTAATGCTAGAAGAACACAATATCAAAGAAATTAGATTTGATAAAAAGAAAGTGGAAGTATATGCAGACGAGTTCTATATAGAGCAAGTGTTTACGAATTATTTTACAAACGCAATAAAGCATACAAAAGAGGTAAATGGAGAAAAATATATAGAAATAAAAATTGAAGAAAAATCAGATAAGGCAAGGATTTTTGTATTTAATACGGGAGATATAATTCCGGAAGATAAGATTGAAAAAATCTGGGGAAGATTCTACAAAGCTGATGAATCTAGAAATAGAGCAGACGGCGGAAGCGGAATTGGACTAGCTTTAGTAAAGGCAATTATGAACAACACCGACGCCGGATATGGAGTTACAAATGAAGAAAATGGAGTAAAATTCTATTTTGATATAAAAAAGAAGAAAGAGGAATAAGCTATGAATAATCAAGATGATTTAAGAAAAACTGTAAAAAATAAAACAAGCCAAAAGAAAAAAGGAAACAATAAAGCAATGCCAATATTGTTACTGCTAATTATAATAGTAGCGATAATATTAATTGTGCGTAACGCAAAAGGAGACAGCAAACTTTCTGTGCAAGAAGTTACAAATTATAATTATTTTGTAGTAACAGTCAATGAAAAATCAGGAGTTATAGACAAAGAAGGAAAAATAATTATAAATCCAGAATATGATTCAATACAAATACCAAATCCAGAAAAGCCAATATTTGTGTGCTTGTATGATTATAACAGTGAAACAAGAGAATATTCATCAAAAATCCTAAACGACAAGGGCGAGGCAATACTTAACAAATTTGATAATGTACAAGCAATATTAAATAACAATACATCAATAAGCAATTCGTACCAAACAACAATTTTAAAATATAAAAAAGACGGAAAATATGGATTAATAAAAACAAATGGTAAAAAAGTAACTTCGGCAATTTATGATAATATCGAAACCTTAGAATATAAAGATGGGATTCTAAGAGTCAAAATAGATGAAAAATACGGGCTAATTGACCTTAATGGAAAAGAAATTGTAAAGCCAGAGTATAACTCGATTGTGGCAGATGGTTACTACGACAAAGAAACAAAATATGAAAAAGCAGGGTATATAGTAAACATCAAAACTAACGAAGGATACAGATATGGTTATATCAACAACAAAGGAAAACAGACACTAGATACAATATATACGAATCTAAAAAGAGTTACAGACATGGGAGATTCAGCAATTTACATGATTAATTATAAAAATGGAAAAGCTGGGCTTATGAAGGATTCTCAAACTGTAATAAAAAATGAATATGAAGATATAGAAATAGATTCACAAAATCAAATAGCATCACTTCAAAAAAACGGAAAAAAAGGAGTCTATGATTTATTAGGCAACATGATTTTGCCAATTCAATATGATGATATAATATTTGCAGGAAAATGCATAAATGCGTCTAAAGATGGAAAATTGCAAGTATTCGATTTAGCAGGTGTGAATCAAAGTGAAAGCTCATATAGAAGTATAGTAAAACTTGAAAATACTCAATATAGTATAACAATCAGCAAAGACAATCAATATGGAGTAATTGACTCTAATAAAGTAGAAGTAATAGAAAACAAGTACTCATATATAGAATACGCATTCGACAACTATTTTGTAGTATCAAAAGATGGAATGGCAGGTCTAATTAATACAGACTCAAAAGAAATAATACCAGTAAATAAAAATGTAGTACAAAACATAAAAGGAACAAAAATAATACAGACAATCGATTCAAAATCAAAAGTAACAGAATTGTACAACAATGACATGCAAAAAGTAGCGACACAAACAGATGCAAGAATTTATATAAAAGACAATTATATAGAAATGGTGTCAAAAGACAATATTGAATACTTTGATTTTGACGGAAATAAAAAAGAAGCAAAAGATATATTTGACAACAAAATATATGCCAAAGAGCAAAATGGAAAATGGGGATATGTTGATAAAAATGGAAATGTAGTTGTTGACTTCAAATATGACATGACAACAAATTTGAACAAATATGGTTATGGAGCTATAAAGTTAAATGATAAATGGGGAGTAATTGATCAAGATGGTAATGTTGTGAAAGAGCCAACATATGAACTAACCAGCTACGAACCAAACTTTATAGGAGAATACTACGAAGTGAACAATGCTTATCAAATGACATATTTTACAAACGAAATAAAATAAGGGGACTGAAATATAATGAATAAAATAATAGAGTTAGTGGACAAATGTGAAAAAGATGTGGAAAAAGAGTTCAAAAAAGCAGAAAAAATATGCGAGTATAACAGCAATAAAGTGCTAAAAGCCTTTCAGGACAATGGTGTGTCAGAAGTGGATTTTGGAAGCACGACTGGGTATGGTTATGGAGATATAGGAAGGGAAAAAATAGAAAAAGTATTTGCACAAGTATTAGGTGCAGAAGATTGTTTAGTAAGAACGCAATTTATCTCAGGAACTCATGCACTTACAGTTGCACTATTTGCTTTTCTAAGACCGGGCGATACCATGCTTAGCATAAATGGTAAGCCATATGATACACTAGACGAAGTAATAGGAATAACAGAAAACAAAAGCTCGTTAAAATCTTTTGGAGTAAATTATGAACAAATTGAATTAGTGGACAACGATTTTGATTATGAAAAAATACAAGAAAGACTACAAAAATCAAAAGTAAAATTAATAGAAATTCAAAGATCAAAAGGTTATGCAATAAGAGAAAGCATAACACTTGATAAAGTTGAAAGAGTAATCAAAGCAATAAGAAAAATAGACAAAGAAGTAATCATTATGATAGACAACTGCTATTGCGAATTTGTTGGAACAAGAGAACCATTGGAAGTTGGAGCAGATGTAATAGTTGGCTCGCTAATTAAAAATCTAGGTGGTGGAATGGCTCCAAATGGAGCCTACATAGCAGGAAGAAAAGATTTGGTGGAACTTGCTGCAGAAAGACTTACAGTACCAGGAGAAGGAAGAGAAGTAGGTCCAACCCTTGGAATAAATAGACAATTTCTATTAGGATTATTCTTAGCACCATCAGTAGTAAAAGCTAGTATCAAAACAGCAATATTAACAAGCAAAGTACTAGAAGAGCTAGGTTATGAAGTTATGCCTAAATACGATGACCCAAGAGCTGATATTGTGCAAACAATAAAATTCTGCGACAGAGAAAAACTAATAGTATACTGTCAAGGAATACAAAAAGGATCACCAATAGATTCAAATGTATTGGCAGAACCAAGTGATATGCCAGGATATGACGATCAAGTAATAATGGCATCAGGAAGCTTTACACAAGGTTCATCAATAGAACTATCTTGTGATGCACCATTAAGAGAACCTTACGTTGCATTCCAACAAGGTGCATTAACATACGAATATGGAAAATTAGGACTAGTGCAAGCATTAACTTATTGTATAGAAAAAGATGAAAACTTTTTCTTAAACAAATAGAAAGGACGAAAAAAGTGAAAATCGCAGTAATAGGTGGAGGACCAGCTGGAATGATGGCAGCTATATCTGCTAGCCAAAATAAAAATGAAGTATATCTTTTAGAAAAGAATAGCAAATTAGGAAAGAAATTACTAATAACGGGAAAAGGTAGATGCAATATTACAAGCAGTTTAGATATACATGAATTCATAGCAAATATTCCGGGAAATGGAAGCTTTTTGTATAGCGCATTTAATAATTACACAAATCAAGATATAATAGAATTTTTAAAGAAAAATGGAGTGGCTGTAAAAGAAGAAAGAGGAAACAGAATATTCCCAGTATCAGACAAATCAATAGATGTGTTAAATGCATTTACAAAAGAGCTAAACAAAAAACAGGTAAAAATAAAATTTGATACAAAAGTGACAGGAATAGAAGTAGAAAAAAACAAAGTAAAAGCAGTTACTTACATAGACAAAAATAATGAAAGCAAAAAACTGTTAGTGGATAAAGTGATTCTTGCAACAGGAGGAAAAACATATTCTGCAACGGGTTCAACAGGAGATGGATACGAGATTGCAAAAAAATTAGGTCACACAATAACAAAAATAAGACCATCACTAGTACCTCTAACAGCGTCAGGAGAATCACTTAACATTTGTCAGGAACTACAAGGTTTAAGCTTAAAAAATGTTTCGATAAAACTAATAAATTTAGAAAACAAAAAATCAATATATGAAGACTTTGGAGAAATGCTATTTACACATTTTGGAGTATCAGGCCCAATGATTTTAAGTTCTTCAGCACATTTATTACGATATAAAAATGTAGACAATTTATTAGCCCAAAGCAAAATACAATTACAAATAGACCTAAAACCAGCACTATCATTAGAAAAACTGGATTTAAGATTACAAAGAGATTTTGCACAAGAAAGAAACAAAGAATTCAAAAACAGCTTGAACAATCTGCTACCACAAAAACTAATAGCAGTCATAGTAGAGCAATCAGGAATAAAACCAAACAAGAAGGTAAACGAAATAACCAAAGAAGAAAGACTAAGACTTGCAAACTTACTAAAAGAATTCAAAATAATCATATCAGGCTACAGACCTCTGGATGAAGGAATAATAACATCAGGAGGAATAAACATAAAAGAAATAAATCCAAAAACAATGGAATCAAAAATAATAGAAGGATTATGCTTTGCAGGAGAAATAATAGATGTTGACGCATACACAGGAGGATTCAATTTGCAAATAGCGTATTCAACAGGCTACACTGCAGGAAATAATGTGTAAAAAATTATGAAAGATATCGACTTTAAAACAATAGAAAAAGAGAACTCTGCTGAAATAGTAGAAAAGAAATCTAGATTCATTGCTAACATTTACAACGTTGAAAGCAAAGAAGAAGCAGAAGAAAAAATAAAACAAATAAAAAAGAAATATTATGATGCAAAACACCACTGTTTTGCATTTAGTATTATAGAAGAAAATGGAATTACTCAAAAAAGTAGTGATGATGGAGAGCCTTCTGGAACAGCAGGAGCACCAATACTAAACATTATAAAAAGTAACAATCTCCAGAACGTAGTAATCATTGTTACTAGATACTTTGGGGGAATACTTTTAGGAACTGGAGGACTGACCAGAGCATACTCCGAAGCTGCTGGAAAAGTAGTAGAACAATCTGAATTAATACAAAAAGAACCAGGGATGGAAGTAGAGCTAGAAATAGACTACAACGACAATGAAAAATTCAAATATTATTGTCAAAAAAATAATATTAACATAATTAAAATAGAATATACTGAAAATATTTTATATAAAATAGAATTAAATGAAAAAGAATACAAAAAAATAGAAGAAAGAAATAAAACGAATAATAAACAATTAGATATTAATATAAAAAATATTAAACTAAAATGTCGAAAACATGTGAAAAAAGTAGGATAATGGACGATAAAAACTGGAAAAGTTTCCCAAATCTATTGCAAAAATGACAAAAAGCATATATAATATGAATTGTAAAAAATTTACAGTACTATTAAGTATAGGGGGAACGAAAGAGTGAAAGAAAAAATCACAGTTTTAATCTCAGACGATAATGTTGAGTTCGCAAATACATTATCAAGCTACTTAGAAAAGGACGAGGAGATAGTAATAATTGGTAGAGCAAAAGATGGAGAAGAAGCTCTAGAAATGATTACTGCGATGAGACCAGACATTGTTCTATTAGATGTTATCATGCCACATCTGGACGGATTAGGAGTATTAGAAAGACTAAATACAATGAATCTAGATCGTCGTCCAATTTGTATAATGCTTTCAGCAGTGGGACAGGACAAAATAACCCAAAAAGCAATATCATTAGGAGCACAATATTATGTTGTAAAACCTTTTGATATAGAAGTACTAATACAAAGAATAAAAGAAATAAAATATTATCTACCAAAAGAAAAAGCAACATACGTAATAAGAGAACAAAAAGCACAATACATTGATATACCAAGACAAGAAATGAAAAACGAAGATAGCTTAGAAGCATTAGTAACAAATGTAATTCACGAGGTAGGCGTACCTGCACACATCAAAGGTTATCAATATTTAAGAGAAGCTATAATGTTGGTAGTAAATGATATAGATATTATCAACCAAATTACAAAACAGCTATATCCGGAAATTGCAGCAAAATATCACACTACACCAAGTCGTGTAGAACGTGCAATTCGTCATGCAATAGAAGTTGCGTGGGGAAGAGGCGAGCAAGCAGCAGTAGAAAACATATTTGGGTATACAGTTTCTGCCAGCAAAGGCAAACCAACAAACAGCGAATTTATCGCAATGATAGCTGACAAGCTAAGGTTAGAAATAAAAACTGCATAAAAAAAGAGACACCCTCACAAGCTTTGCTTGTGAGGGTTATATGTTTACTGCAAAGTAAAATATGCAATTATAAAATTTCTTAAAATAAAGCAAATAGACAAATAAAAAAACACATCTGTTAACTTTGACGAGTCAGATGTGTTAAAACATTTTACTTAGCAAACCACGTTTGTGGTTTCTCATTTTCTATTTCTATTATACACGCATAAGTAAACTTTGTCAATGTTTTAAATCTATTCAGCCAAATTTTCTAAACCAAATTCTATAATTTGATTTACAACACTATTAAAGCTTATATTATTTTTTTCAGCAAGTTCACTTATTTTATCAAATGTTTTTCCACTAATTCTGATTGTCCTTGTAATAGTGTCATCGCGCTTCAAAGAATTTACAATTTTTAATTTTTCCATATCTATCACCTACAATATAGTGTACACAAAAATAATTTTATTATAAGTGTACAAAAATGTGTACAAAAACAAAATTCTATGGTATAATGAAAAAAATAAAAGGAGGTATTAAAATGACGAATGAAAATGGAGAAGTTTGTTGTCCTAAATGTAGAAGTACACAAATAGTAGCAAATAAGAAAGGTTTTGGATTAGGAAAGGCTGCTGCAGGAGGATTGCTATTGGGGCCTGTTGGATTGTTGGGAGGATTGATAGGAAGCGGAAAAATTGTAGTTACCTGTTTAAAATGTGGCAATACTTGGAAAATTTAGGAGGAAGGTTTTGTGGAAGAGAATAGTAGATTAAAGAAAATAATTGATATGTATGTTGCTGAAGGAGCAAACAGTAAATATTTATATGAAAAAATGATAAAAAATTTAAATGAGGCTTCAAGAGAAGAAAGGGAAGAAGGATATAAATATTTAAATTGCAAATTACAAGAATCTGGAAAAAATGTAACAACTCAAAAAAATTCAAATTTTATTACATTAATTTTTATAGTAATATTTATTTCAGCTAGTGTTATTGCGATTGTACTTAACTATAAAACTAGTAAACTTAATGATAATATAAAACATTGCTGTGAAGCTAGTAACTGCTTCAATGAAGGAACATATTTAATAACAAGAGATAACGGAAAAAAAGAGTATTATTGTTATAAACATTATAAGCAAATGGAAGATTGGGCTGAAATGATAATAGGCTATTAAAAAAAACTTAATAATCTATTATCGGAGAGGAGAGTAATATGAAAAAAAATAAGAAAAAAATAATTTTAAGTATTGCATTAGTAATAATAGTATTAATGGGTTTATTAGTACGTCCGATACAAATATTGATTGCGAAAAACAATATATCCAAAGAAGTAAAGAATGACATTTTAAAAAATTTAGAATATGAAAATTATAAAATAGAAGGTAAATACTATAATGTCTTGAATATACAAATGAAGGATGAGTTTGAAAACTATGATTATTCAAGAAAAAAGAATATTGCAATTAATCTTTCAGAAATGTTTAAAAATGAATATGAAAAATATGACAATATATTAATAAATAAGAATAGTAAAGATTATAATAATGATATTGTAAAAAACGAAACTGATGCAAAGGTGGTATTAAATTGTGCAGGAAATACATATATGTATACAATTTATAGAACTTTTAAAAAGAATGACAAAGAATATACAGAAGAGGGAAGTTTGGAAGAAGTGATAATTCAACAATTAAACGATTGTGAGAACAAAGAAGAATTGATAAAAATGATAAATGCTACAAGATATAGTAAAGAAACCTTAAAAAAGATTATAGATATACAAGATATTAAAGAAAAATGCAATGAAATTATATATAGAACGGCTATTATACATAGTTTTGACTATAAAGAAGAAATAGAGTTATTAGAAAAAATACCAGAATATAAAGATAGTAAAGAATTGATAAATAGTATAAAAACTGCTCACGAATTAGATGGAGAATGGTATGGAGGAGGATATAGATGGATAATAAATGGAAAGCATTGTTATAATATTTATAGCAATTATTCATATAAATATACGTATGATCACTATTATTGCAAATATGAAAATAATATTTTATATATTTTCAACAATGAACCTCAAATGGATAATTTAGAAAACGCAGTATTTAAACTAGAGCAAGATAATGGAAAATTGGTGTATTCTCCTTATTCTTTGTCACAAACAAAAATTATATTATCAAAAGAAAGTAATAATACAAAACCAAAAGATAAAGTGAAAATTTTGGAACCTTCAATCGGCATGACGAAAACAGAAGTTGAAAATAGTACGTGGGGAAGACCAAATAAGATAAACAAAACTACAACAACATATGGAATAGCAGAACAATGGTGTTATAGTAATTATAGATATATATATTTTAAGGATGGTATTGTGACTTCTATTCAAGAATAGGTAAAGAAAAAAGTGAATAATGAAAGGAAAAGAAGTGTAAAGGGTAAATAATTTTGTGAAGAATAAAATCGTAAAAAAATAACCATTCTGCTTTGACGAGGGAATGGTTATTATCAAACTTTCGGCAACTACTTTTGTGGCTTCTCATTTTTATAATTATTATAAACGAATAAGTAAAAGTAGTCAACTAGGAACTTTTATAGTATAAAAATGTCGAAAAGTTGCAAAAATAAATTTGTCTAGATACTAGACAAATAAGTTAAAATATACTATACTGGAAATATAGAAAATGAGAATAAGCGGATGTGGTTTGCCTCCAATAAGGAGGTGAGGCTTATGGTAGAAATACAGGCGTTAATTGCAACAATATACATATTATATTATTCATTAATTGGAGTAACTATCATAGCGATTGCCTTTATTATAGCATTAGCAGTAATTCTGAGCAAGAGCGAATAAACCAATAAAAAAACACATCTGTTAACTTTGACGAGTCAGATGTGTTAAAACATTTTACTTGGCAAACCACGTTTGTGGTTTCTCATTTTCTATCTCTATTATACACGTATAAGTAAACTTTGTCAATAATTAAAAAAATTTAGATATGATGACTATATTTTAATTTTGTCGCTTGACCTCCTCTAATATGTCTTTCTGCTTTGTTTTCGTCTAAGATAATTCTGACCTCGGAAGCGAGAGAAGGGTTAATTTTTAATAATCGTTCACTAACGTCTTTGTGCACAGTTGATTTAGAAATTCCATATCTTTTGGCAGCACCTCTAACCGTATCTTTTGAATCTATAATATAATGAGCCAATTTTACGGCTCGTTCTTCGATTGAAACTCCAATCATAAAGAAAACCTCCATATGAATACATTTGCTTAATTGTATTCGCAATAACTCTATAATATGATTATTTCTACCAATAACATTCTACAAAATACGACATATAATGTAGTAGGTGATATAATCGTGAAACTTAGAAAAGGTGATATTGTAGGAAGAAAATCTTACAACAAAGATATAGCCTTTGTTATAAATAATATAATAAAAAATGATGAGGGAGAAATTGCGATACTAAAAGGACTGATACTAAGAATTGAGGCAGATGCACCAGTTGAAGATTTAGAACTTTTAGATGATAAACAGGTAATTAATATAATCGATAAATTCAATAAGGAATTAGAAAGAAGAAGAAAAAAAGAATTTAAAGCAACACATGGCTTAGAGAGAAATAAAGAAAGATACGGGAGAATACTACATTTAGATGGAGACAAGAAGTATAGCGAGAAATCCGAGAGAGTATATAGAAGTATGGGACTAGATGTAGTCGTAAAAAATATTCCAGAAAGCAAACAACCACAAATGATATATGCTCTGTTAAGTAAATATACTCCAGACATATTAATTGTGACTGGACACGATGGAATGATAAAAAAAGGACACAACTATAATGATATATACAATTATAGAAATTCAAAATATTTTATAGAAACTGTGAAAAGAGCTAGAAGATGGGAGTTTGGCGAAAATAAGTTAGCAATATTTGCAGGAGCTTGCCAAAGCTATTACGAAGCGATAATGAAGGCAGGAGCGAATTTTGCGTCATCTCCAGCAAGGATATTGATAGATTTCAAAGATCCACTTGTGGTGGCAGAAAAAATTGCCAAAACAGATTCTAATAAGTTTATTTCGATTAAAGACATAGCAGATGATTTAAGGGATGGAGAAAAAGGGATAAGTGGCAGTGGCACAATGGGAAAAAAGAGCAATAATTCAAAAATGTAACACAAATGTAATAATTGACAAAAATCGCCAAAAAATGCCAGAAAATAGCATGATTTAGCGCTTGAAGTAGTATGGACACTCTTTGACTTAAAGGCAAAAAAATGATATAATGAGCCTATCTTAAAGGAGTGGTGATACAATATGATTTATCCAACAGACATTGCAAATCTAAAGACAGATATTGGAGAAAAAATAGGACAAAAGATAATTATTAAAGGTTCTTTAGGAAGAAACAGACCATTTGAAAAGGAAGCAACAATACAAAAAGCATATCCAAGTATTTTCGTGGTTAAATATGATGAAAACCAAAGAAATGTAACATATAGTTACACAGATATACTAACAAGAACTGTGGAACTTCAAGTATTTAATGGTGAAGAATATAGTTCAATAATTCCACCAGTAGAAGAAATCAAAAGAAGAAAAAAAGAATTCACATTAAATTAAAATAAAAAATTCCTATTTTAGGAATTTTTTTTGTGCCTTGTAATATACATTAAATATGAATAATACGAGGAGGTATAAATATGTCTATAAAATTATCAAAAAATAATTTATGCATAAATCAAATAATTGGACAAAAGACTGAAAAAATTGTAATAGAAGGAGATGAAATTGTACCAGATGTAAAACCAGACATACTGAATGTAGTATCTGCAAATGGAAATGTTTGTATTTACAAAAAAGATGTCCAGGATGGAAAAGTGAAGTTAGATGGAAGTGTAAATGTATATGTCATATATATTGCTGATGATGAAAGAGCACAAATGAGAGTTCTTAATGCTTGCATAGATTTTTCTAAGACAATCGACATGAAAGAAGTAAAAGAGGGAATGCAAGTAGAATGTAGAGCGGAACTATTAAATGCAGAATGTAAAATACTAAATGGCAGAAAGATAAATCTAAAAGCAAACACACAAGTAACTCTAACTGCATATTCAAGAGGAAATATTGATTACATAAACAAAATAGATAATGCAGACAGTCTACAATTATTGAACGAAAGTATTTCAATAAATTCATTACTTGGAAGTGGAACAACTAAAGTGTATGCAAAAGATACTGTGGCAATAGAGAGTACAGATAATCTATCAGAAGTAATGAATGTTACAATGACAATCACAAACAGAGAAAATAAGATTAGCTATAATAAAGTGCTAACAAAGGCGGATGCGGTATTCAAAGTAACATATCTAACAGATGACAACAGAGTAAATACCGCTAATGCGACAATTCCAATAATGGGATTTATAGATATGCAAGACGTAAGCGAGGATAATATCTGTGACGTTTCATATGAATTAAGAAATATATTAATAAAACCGAACAATGTAGAAGAGCATTCAATGCATATAGAAGCAGAACTAGAAATATTATGCTTTGTCTATAAAAAACAAGAAATAAACATGATACAAGATTTGTATAGTAAAACAAAAGAATTACAATATACACAAAAGAATGTGAAAATAATAAGAAACAAAGAAGAAATTTCGGAAATGTTTAATTTTAGAAAACAAGAGAAGATAGAAGAAATAGGTCAAAACAAATTGTTTGACGTATCAGCAAGAACAACAATAATAAGTACTCAAATAGAAGAAGGAAAAATAATATATCAAGGAGAAATCAATCTAACGTTTATGTACCAGGAAACTACATCTTCAAGAATAGGCGTGAAAAGTTTAGTAGAGCCTTTTGAATATACAGTAACATCGCAAACAATAACAACAAAAACGAAAATTGACACAAATATAGAAATAGCTAAGCAAGACTTTATAGTGACTGCGGATAGCAATGTGGAAGTAAAAATAGACTTGAATTTTAGATTAAATTTATCAAATGAGAGAGAACTAAGATTAATAGATAACATAGAAGAAGCAAAAGAGAGCAATAGAGAGACATTTAGTATAGTAATATATTACACTAAAGAAGGGGATACATTGTGGAATATTGCTAAAAAATTCGGAAGTACAGTGGACGAAATAGTAAAGGTAAATAACATAGAAAATCCAGATGTAATTATGCCAGGAGAGCAATTATTTATACCAAGATAAGGGATGAGTTTATCATCCCTTTAATAAATACAGTTCTATTCTGCCAAGAGAGGATTTTGCAAAATGAAAGAAGATAAAATATATTCAAGGACTAGATTCTGTATTACAAACAGAGTACCTAAAAAAGATAAAAACACCAAAATTTTTAGTGTAATATTTATTATAATAGTAGCAATATTTACTTTTTACACTATAAGAAAGGCGATAAATCCAATAATAGATGAATTGTGTATAGATCAAGCCAAAAACATAGCAACTAAAATCTCTAATGAAGAGGCAACAGTTGTTATGGACAAATATTGTTATGATGACTTGATTACAATAATTAGAGATAGTGATGGAAATATAAAAATATTAAAAACAAATACAAAAAATATAAATCAAATAATATCAGATATACCTGTAAGTATGCTAGAAAAATTTAAACAATCTGAAAATACTAATATATCAATATATTTAGGAAGTATATTAGGAACCAAACTCTTTTCTGCAACAGGACCAAAAATAAATATAAAAATTGCAAATGTAGGGAATGTAGACACAAAATTAAAATCCGAATTTACATCTCAGGGAATAAATCAAACATTGCACAGAATATATTTAGAACTTAATTGTGAAGTTACAATACTTACTCCATATGATACTATAAAACAGAAAATTGATAATCAAGTACTAATTGCAGAATCAGTAATAGTTGGAGATGTACCATATTCATATTACAATATGAACGGAAATGGAGAAACGACAATAATACCAGATATAGAATAAAAAACTCGGAAGTGTTAAAACTTCCGGGTTTTGTATATATAAAATATTATCTCTTTGAGAATTGTGGAGATTTTCTTGCTTTTTTAAGACCATATTTCTTTCTTTCCTTTTTACGTGGATCTCTTGTTAAGAATCCGTTTGATTTTAAAACAGGTCTGTATTCTAAGTTAGCTGCATTTAAAGCTCTTGCGATACCATGACGAACTGCACCAGCTTGACCAGAGAATCCGCCACCTTTAACTGTTGCTATAACATCAAATTTATCTAATGTATTTGTAGCTGTTAAAGGTTGTCTTACTATAACTTTAAGTGTTTCTTCTCCAAAATATTCATCTAATGGTTTTCCATTAACTGTAATATTTCCTTTTCCACTCATTAATCTAACTCTAGCGATTGAACTTTTTCTTCTTCCTGTACCGTTAAATACTACTTGTTCCTTTTTTGTTCTAGGCATTTCTTATTTCCCTCCTAATTAAAAATTCCATACTTCTGGTTTTTGAGCCATGTTTTCATGCTCTGCTCCAGCATATACTCTTAACTTTTTAGCCATTTGTCTTCCTAAGCTATTATGAGGAAGCATACCTGTTACAGCTAAAGTCATCATTTTTTCTGGTTTATTAGCTAACATATCCTTAGCTTGAACTTCTTTCATTCCTCCGATGTATGAAGAATGATGTCTATAAATTTTTTGTGTTGCTTTATGTCCTGTTAAAACTACATCTGCACAATTTATGATAATAACGTGATCACCAACATCCATATTAGGAGTATAAGTAGGTTTATGTTTTCCTCTTAAAAGTTTAGCAGCTTCTGCAGCAACTCTTCCTAAAGGTTTATTAGCGGCATCAATTATATACCATTTTCTGCTTATTTCATCTTTTTTAATACTATAAGTTGTATTATTCATGGTAAAAAATACCCTCCATTCAAATTTAATTTCTATATATATGAAATCATATAATAAAACTACCGGGGAGAAGTTTTACATATGTCATATTCGTTCATGCTTTACTATTTTATTACATATTTGGCAAAAAGTCAAGGAAAATTTGAAAAAATGCTTGACTTTTATTAATTTGTATAGTAAAATAATTATTGTTCAAGAAGAAGCAATCCACTTCTCACCTTAGTAGTAGTTACAAAAGGTAGAAAATAGTAACACTTATAATATGCAAATATTATAGTTTTATTGTGGGTTGGCTTATTGAAGTCAATCTTATTTTTTTGGAGGTGTTTTTTATAAAACAAGAATTACTAATTAATGAAAAAATTAGAGCAAGAGAGGTTCAAGTAATAGGAGCCGATGGAGAAAAGCTAGGAGTTATGTCTATAAATGATGCGCTAGATAAAGCAGCAGAGGCAAAATTAGACTTAGCATTAGTTGCACCTAATACAAACCCACCAGTTTGTAAACTTATGAACTATGGAAAATATAAGTTTGAACAAGCTAAAAAAGAAAAAGAAGCAAGAAAGAATCAAAAGTCATTTGAAGTTAAAGAACTTAGAATTACACCAAATATTGAACAACACGACTTTGATTTCAAAGCAAAAAATGCAAGAAGATTCTTAGAAGATGGAAACAAAGTAAAAATAACGGTTAGATTTAGAGGAAGAGAGTTAAACTATGTAAAAGCAGGAGAAGAAACTCTAAACGAATTCATTGAAAATCTATCAGATATTTCAAATGTTGAAAAAAAACCTTTATTAGAAGGAAAAAACATGTCTGTTATATTAGCTAAAAAAACAGAAAAATAATTTAGAAATATTTATAGTTATCAAACTATTTATATATAGGGGAATAGCCCAAAAAACAATAAGGAGGAAAATATTATGCCAAAACTAAAAACAAATAAAGCTGCTAAAAAAAGATATTCATATACAGCAACAGGAAAAGTTAAAAGAACAAAATCTAATAGAAGACACTTATTAGCTAGAAAAACTTCTAGAGCTAAATCAAGAGGAAAAGTACAAGATGCTTATGCAGATAAGACATGCGAAGCAGGAATCAAGAAACTATTACCATATGGTAATTAATCATTAAAATAGAGAATTAGGAAGGTGATATAAATGGCAAGAGTAAAAACAGCAATAATTACAAGAAAAAAACATAACAAAATATTAAAAAGAGCAAAAGGATATTATGGTGCAAAACACTATAGATTCAGAATGGCTAAACAACAAGTTATGAAATCTGGAAACTATGCATATGTAGGAAGAAAAGACAAAAAATCTAACTTCAGAAAATTATGGATAGCAAGAATAAATGCAGCAGCAAGAATGAATGGATTAACATATAGCCAATTAATCAACGGATTAAAAAAAGCTAATGTTGTAATCAACAGAAAAATGTTAGCTGAAATGGCAGTATCAGATCCAGCAGCTTTTACAAAAGTTGCAGAATTAGCAAAAAAAGCAAAATAATTTGAGAAGAAAATTGTAGAGCATTTGTCTACAATTTTTTTTCGTATAAGGAAAGAAGAAAGAAATATGAATGAATGGCTAGAAAGAGAAGAATTATTAATAGGAAGAGAAAACATAGAAAAGCTTAATAAATCAACTGTTGCAGTGTTTGGATGTGGAGGAGTTGGCTCATATGCACTAGAAGCACTTGTAAGAGCTGGAGTTGGAAATATTGTATTAATTGATAAAGATATAGTAGATATAACAAATATAAATAGACAATTAATTGCAGATACAACAACAGTTGGACAAGATAAAGTAGAAGTTGCAAAGCAAAGAGCTTTAAGAATAAATCCAAATATAAACATAGAAATACATAAGTGCTTCTATGATGAAAATCACACAGAATTAATAAAACCAAAATACGACTATATAGTTGATGCGATTGATTCTGTAAAATCAAAAATATCATTAATACAAGAGGCTCATAACAAAAATGTAAAAATAATATCTGCAATGGGAATGGGAAATAAATTAAATCCGACTATGGTAGAAGTGGCAGATATTAGCAAAACAGAGATGTGTCCACTTGCAAAAGTTGTAAGAAAAAGGTTGAGAGAAATAGGAATAAACCATACAAAAGTGGTATATTCAAAAGAGCCAGTAACAAGAACGGACAACTCCTTGGAAAACAAAGGAACAACAGCAAGCATAAGCTTTGTGCCATCTGTATGTGGACTAATAATAGCAAGTGAAATAGTAAAAGACATAATAAAAAATTGTAAGTAGAAATATACTTACAATTTATTTTTTATCAATTTCAAACTCTCTTTTTAATAGAAGTTTCTTTATATATTTAATTATTTTCGAGAATGTACTTTCTTTTCTTGGAATTAGATAAGTGCTGTGAGAGTCCAATTCTGCTAACATATCAAATCTTTTATCTAATTTTTCCATCATTTCTATATAAAAATTATTAAAGAAATAATAATTATCAGTATTTCCAGCTAACTCTTGGAAATTATACAATTTTTTTCTAAACCTGTCTAAATCAGAAGATGTGATTAAAGACTTAAAGATTGTAGAAAAATATGTTGTAATAAATAATTCTTGTGTAGAAAAATATGTGTTTTTTATGTTAGCTTTCAATTCCTTAATCTTATTAGATATTGAATCTGCCCTAGATGAAGATAAATCAATAGATTGAAGCTTGTTTTGCAATATTATAATTTTTTCTTCTAATTCTAAAATCTTGTCAAAAGAATTGGCAATTTGATTATACACATTTTCTCCACATAGAGCCACAAATTTATTCCTGAAGTAATCACTACTATTTAGAACGCTATCAAATAAAACTTCTTCGCCAGTTGCGTATGCCATTTGCGAAATTAGATTGCAAAGTAGGGGATAGCAGTTTGGACTTATAGTAGAAAAATTTATTCCGTAATATGTAACATTTTCAAAAGTTGATCCTAAAATATTTGAACTAGCAAGCTGAACTGCAGCTTCATTTAAAGCCATTCCAAACACCTTTGAACCCTTAAAGGTGCATAAACCTAAACGAGAAAGATTTCCTTTTTCATCTGTTACTTCTTGAAGATTGTGAATACACTCATGAACGGCAAATTTCTTTAAATCTGCTAATCCCATTCCATCACGGAAATATATAGAATTATTCTTATAAAAATAACTTGCCTCTGATAGACCATGAGGGATATCAGCCATATACATTTTTATGCTAGAAAATCTCTTATAAAGAGATTCAAAAGTAAAGCCAAAATTAGGGAATGCTAGCAATAAACTTTCGCTAACACTTTTGGCAATTTCATTAACACTCTCTGAATCAAGTGGTGCTATAACAGTTATTCCGTCTTTCTTTAAAGCTGATTCAATATTCATATGTTTCTATAATAGTTCCTTCCTCTAAGAAAAATCAAATTTTGACAATTTCAAAGTCGTATTTTTCAACTTGGTCATTAGTATATATACATTATACTACATAACATTGTAAAAACATATAACAAAAGTATTAAGAAAATATTACAATTATATTACAAAAGACATCCGATCTTAAAAAAAGGATGTCTAGTAATTAATTATTTTACAACGATATTATAAATTCTATTTTTTACATAAATTTCTTTAACAATTGTTTTTCCATCTAGTTTAGAATCTATTGCTTTATGAACAGCTTCTTTTATAACATCTTCATCTTCATCAAGAGGAATATCGATTGTAGCTTTTAATTTACCGTTTATTTGAATAGGTAGATTAATTGTATCATTCTTTGTTTTCTCCTCGTCATAAGTTGGCCAAGAAGAATAAGCGATTGTTTCTGTGTGACCAAATCTGTTCCATATTTCCTCTGTAATATGAGGTGCAATAGGGTTCAACAACTGAACAAATCCTTCTGCATATTTCAATGGAATTATATCTTCCTTGTAAGCTGAATTTATGAAAATCATCATTTGAGCAATGGCAGTGTTGAAATTCATATTTTCATAATCGTTTGTAACTTTCTTTACAGTGAAATGATATACGTTCTCAAGATTTTTATTTTCTTTATCTTGAACCTTACCAGATTCTACAAACAATCTCCAAACTCTGTCTAAGAAATTCTTAGAACCAGAAATACCGTTTGGATCCCATGGCTTTGTAGCGTCTAGAGGCCCCATAAACATCTCGTAAATTCTTAAAGAATCAGCACCATATTGTTTTACCATATCATCAGGATTTATAACATTTCCTTTTGACTTACTCATCTTTTCTCCGTTAGTTCCAAGAATCATTCCTTGATGACGAAGTTTGGCAAATGGCTCTTTTACAGGAACAACACCTTTATTATATAAATAATTGTTCCAAAATCTTGAATATAACAAATGACCTACTGCGTGTTCCGGTCCACCAATATATAAATCAACTGGTAGCCAATGCTGTAAAAGTTCATAATTAGCAAACTCATTGTCATTGTGTGAATCTATATATCTTAAGAAATACCAACTTGAACCTGCAGAACCGGGCATTGTACTTGTTTCACGTCTTGCTGGTTTGCCTTCAAAAGTAGTATTAACCCAATCAGTAGCTTTATCTAGAGGAGAAGCACCCGTTTTAGAAGGGCTATAATCCTCAAGTTCTGGCAATACTAATGGTAAATCACTATCAGCCAAAGCTCTCATTTCATCATCTAAATAAACAATAGGAATAGGCTCACCCCAATAACGTTGACGGGCAAATATCCATTCACGAAGTTTGTAGTTGACTTTCTTTTTACCAATATGATTATCTTCAAGCCAAGAAATCATTTTATTGATTCCATCTTCTTTATTCAATCCATTTAGGAAATCAGAATTAATGTGAAGACCATCTCCGGTATAAGCTTCTTTCGAAACATCTCCACCGTCGATAACTGGAATAATATCTATACCGAACTTAGTTGCAAACTCATAATCTCTTTGGTCATGTGCTGGAACAGCCATAATAGCTCCTGTACCATATGTAGATAAAACATAGTCTGAAATCCAAATAGGAATTTCTTTTCCGTTAACAGGATTTATTGCATAAGCACCAGTAAATACACCAGTTTTTTCTTTGCTTAATTCTGTTCTTTCTAAGTCTGATTTAGAAGCAGCAAGTTTTATATAATCTTCAACAGCTTGTTTTTGCTCAGCAGTTGTAATATTTTTTACAAGTTCATGTTCTGGAGCTAGTACACAATAAGTTGCTCCAAACAATGTGTCAGCTCTTGTTGTGAAAACAGTAAAGTTATAATTGCTATTTGCAACTTTGAAAATTACTTCTGCACCAATAGACTTACCAATCCAATTTCTTTGAATTTCTTTTGTAGATTCGGGCCAGTCAACATCATCAAGACCGTCAAGCAAAATATCGGCATATTTAGGAATATCTAACACCCATTGTTTCATATTTTTTCTAACAACAGGGAAGCCGCCTCTTTCACTTTTTCCATCAATTACTTCATCATTAGACAAAACACAACCTAAACCTTCGCACCAGTTAACAGGCATTTCTATAAGCTTTGCTAATCCATCATTATAAAGTTGTTTAAAAATCCATTGAGTCCATTTATAAAAAGAAGGATCACATGTAGAAACTTCTTTATCCCAATCAAAAGAAAGACCAAGCATCTTTAATTGCTTTTTAAATGTTTCTATATTTTTTTGAGTGAATGTAGCAGGATGATTTCCTGTTTTGATTGCATATTGTTCAGCAGGGAGTCCAAAAGCATCCCATCCCATTGGGTGAAGAACATTATACCCTTGCATTCTACGCATTCTAGACACTATATCTGTTGCTGTATATCCTTCTGGATGCCCAACATGAAGACCTTGACCAGATGGGTAAGGAAACATATCTAGAGCATAATACTTTGGTTTTGAAAAATCCCAAACATCTGTATAAAATGTTTTATTTTCATCCCAATAATCTTGCCATTTTTGTTCAATTTCTCTAAAATTATATGACATATACATCATCCTTTCTTATGTAATTAAAAATCATGAACACATTATACCACAAAGATATTGAAAAATAAACAAAAAATAGAAATTTATAGATAAAAATAAAAAAGGTCCTTTTCGAATCCATCATTTTAGTAAATTTTACGCAAAAAAAATAATACCATAACTGAAGTTATGATACCATTTTGGTGCCAACGAAGTAGTTATCTACAACTTCTTTGGCTCTCATAACGATTGATACAAATATCAATCAATTTTCTTTATTATATCACTTTTTCAATAAAATACAAGACAATTATTAAAAAATCAGTTATGAATTTCTGTTCTTATTTTTTATATGTTGAATTTCCATCATATTCATGACTTAAAAATTGGTCATTCCAATATAAGTATAAATTACTAAATTGAAAAGTTAAACTAACCCATACCGAATTCGTTTGGCTATTACCATACCCTGATATGCAAATAGTGTTTTTTTCATAATCATAATCAAAGTCTTGTACCCCAATGTCATTATTGTGAAGAAAATTATCAAAACTTGTATATAAAGATTTACCATCTTTTTTTGCTTGCTTAAGAACGCGATGTTGATTCTTTTGGTAATATCTACTCTTTGTATATTCGCCAATTGGTCTTTCAGAAATCAATTTATAATCTTTGATTACAAGATAACAATAATCAACTCCATCATTTTCCATAGTAGTACATTTACCACTACGAAAATAATATATAGCATCAATTCCTAAGTATAAGTTATTTCCGACAACTCTAATATCCAAAATATTTGACTCGTCAATTGAGCAAAATTCGGGATTAGTAACAACATTTGGATAATAATCTTTTATATTGCCATTTTCAAAGTTTTCAATCAATTTAAACCAAGCAATTTTTGTTTCCGCACCAACAAATTCTAAAAATTTATCATTTTTAAATAAATCAGGAAAATCTCCTTTTTTTATAGCAAAATAAATGTTTACTAAGTAACCAGATTTGGCAAGTTTCTTTGTAGAATTATCGCTAGACACAAACATTTTTTCAATAAACGAAAAACCTCTTTTTACAATTTCCAATTCACCTTGATAGAATTTTCTCCCTAAATAAAAAATAAAACAAACTGCTAAGTAGTAAGGACGCAATTTTTCTCTTTCTGATAATTCACTATCATCTTCCCATTTTTCAATGTCAGGAAAATCACTTAATAAACTTTTACACACTTCTTCATATTTCATCTAAATCATCCTTTCTCAACATATTATATCATATACTTTATGAAAAAGCTATACATTTGTTGTTAATTGTAACTCAAAAATGGACCAGTTTATAATTCGATTTTTTAGATAACATAATAATCCCCTCTAGTTTGACACTTAATTAAATATTTTTTAACTATCAAAGCTTAGAACCATAAGCTTTTAATTTTGTCAACTTTTTCTTGCTTTTCTGTTGTCTTTGTTTTCTTTTGCGATATAATTCATTCAATACAAAGGATGTGATTTTATGTATTTAAATATAATGAATAATAAGAAAACTGGAAAAACCAAACTTTCAATTCGTAGAGGATATCGCGATGAAAACGGCAAGGTTAAAAATACAACCATTAAAAATTTAGGTGATTTGGAAGACCTAAGAAAACAATTTGATGACCCCATCCCTCATTTCAAACCTATTGTTAAGAAAATGAATGAAGATGAAAAATTAAGTATTGATACTGAAAATATTAAAAACTTCGGTTATTCTGCTTTTTCTAAAATTTATCATGAGCTAGAACTTGATAAATTTTGATTGTAACAAGTGAACTAGATAAAACCGATGAAGAAATTATTGATATTTACAGACAATTATGGAGAATTGAAGAAACTTTTAAAATTACAAAAAGTGAATTAGAAGCTAGACCTGTATATGTTTCAAGAAAAGAACATATCGAAGCACATTTCTTAATTTGTTTCATTGCATTGGTTTTAGTTAGATTGCTCCAAGAAAGATTAGGTAAAAAATATTCTGTTGGAAAAATTATCGAAAGCCTTCAAAAATGTAATTGTAGCCATATTCAAGAAAATTACTGGTTATTTAATTATACTGATGATCTACTGGCAGATATTGGTAAAACTCTAAATATTAATTTTGAACAAAAATTTATGAGATTACAAGATATCAAAAATATTTTATCTAATACTAAAAAACAATTTGTATGACAACAATAAAATATTAAATTCTAAAACCTTGTACATCACTTATATCAGTGTGTACAAGGTCGTTTTATTCTCTTTCAAGTGTCAAAGTCAGGTTATATCACGATTTTCAAAAATGTCAATTTTTTACATATTAAATGTTTTTCAAATATGTTTCTAATTCTGATAATTTAATCTTTTTAGATAAATTAGAAATATACACATCATTTGAATAATTGAATACTAACAAAGTAATATTTTTAATAATTACTTTATGTGGTTCAATATATGAGAGATTAGTCTTTTCAATTTTTCTAATACTACCTTTTATAAAAGTAGGAGAAACTTTAGAAAATTCACATATAAATTCAAGTCTTTGCTTTAAACTTTCCTCAAATTGTATTTCTTCTTTAATTATCTTCATTACAGACACCATCCTTTCTTTTAGGATGATTTTTTCGCAAACAAAAAAATCAACCATTTCTGATTGATTTTTGTATCTGTAGTTCGAACAGATTCGTTATTGGTGCGGATGAAGGGACTACGCCAAGCCGCGTCGGTAAAATAGTCCAAAAGGACTATTTTAGCTCTCGTTTCGGCAGGCTCCTGTCCTGCTCGAAACTCAGCAACCTCCTTTTCGAGTCCCTTTTTCAAACCATACAAAAAGAGATTAGCTTTGCTAATCTCTACTCTGGTGCGGATGAAGGGACTCGAACCCCCACGTCGTTGACACTGGTTCCTAAGACCAGCGCGTCTACCAATTCCGCCACATCCGCATATTTTATTTGTGTGCTAACACTTATTAATATTAGCACACTTTTTTTATTTTTGCAATAGTTATTGCAAATTTTTTTTATTTTTTGAATTCAGATTGATTTAATGTAACAAATTTATCTTTTTCTTATATTCGCAAACTGCACTTTTACATTCCATATTCCTGTTTATATTTTTCTAATGCTTTTGCTACTTGATCTGGACAAGATGTTCCTTTGTTTCCACAAGGTATTCCTTTTAATATACTAATGAGCTCATCTATTGTTCTATTTTCTGCTAATTTAGAAACTCCCACTGTATTTCCTGGGCATCCTCCTACTATTTTTAGTTTTTTTACTATGTTTCCTTCTATTTCAAATATTATTTGCATTGAGCAAACCCCTTCTGGTGTGTATCTATATTCCATATTTTTTCCTCCTTTTAATCTAATAAATCATAAATTGTTTGGAATTTGTATTCCTTTTCTCTTAAGTATGATATTAATTCTGGTAACATTTCATAAGTTAATATTTTATCACTAGCATCGTGCATTAGAATTACTACACTGTCTTTGTCGCCCATTGTGTCTATTATATTCTGCATTAAAGTTTCTTTTGAGTTTGCTCCTTCTGCATCTTTACTTAAACAATTCCAGTCTAAATGTACGATTCCGTTTTCACGAAGAAATGCTTTGCTATTTTGTTTTGCTTCATGATAATGTCCACCATTTGAGCCCCCTGGAAATCTAAATACTTTTGATTTGTAATTTTGATTTCCTAGTGCATCTCTTATTGCTTGTTGTGTGAAATTGTATTCGTCAAGGGTTGCTTCTGGTGAAGCGTAAACCGTTGAATATTTGTGTGTATAACCATGATTTGCTATATAGTGCCCTTCGTCAAATTCCCTTTTTACTAATTCTGGATTATATTTTGTATTAGTTCCTAATACAAAGAATGTTGCTTTTACATTTTCTTGTTTTAGTACATCTAGGATTAGTGGCGTTACACTTTGAGAAGGTCCATCATCAAATGTTAAGAATACTCTTTTTTCTCCTGTTGACCTATATATGTGTAATATTCTGTCTTTTTCTTCTTCAGTAAATTCTCTATTAGTTTGTTCTATTCTTTTTTGTATTGCTTTTTGTTTTTCTTCTTCTTCTTTCTGTTTCTGCTCTAATGCAATTTGTCTTTCTAGTTCTTCTTGTGCTCTTAGTTGTTTTTCATATTGATTCTTTTGATATTGTTTTGCTAGTTTTATTCCTCCTATTGTTAGCAAAACTATTAATAGTATTATCATTAATAATACTATTAATACTTTTCTTTTATTTAATCGTCTTATAATTATTAAGTCGTGCATTGTCCCTTTTGCCTCTTTAATTATTTTTTCTTATTATACTACAAATTATTTATTTAATCTACATTTTTTTACATTTTTCTATGTTCTTTGCTTTTGTTGTAATTAAAAAATTACCCGAAAGTTTTGCTTTCAGGTAATTTCCTATTATTCCTCATTTTTTGTTTCATTTATTTTAAGTAATTTAAATATTTCAACAATTACAATTGGTGCAAGTATTAGTAACACTGTCTCTACTATGTTTTCCATTGGTAGTACTGGAATACTAAATATTGCTCTTAGTGCAGGTATTGCAAGTATTACTATCATTAATAATGCTGATACACCTATTGCCCAGAATAATTGTTTATTTCCACCTATTCCTGTTTTGAATATTGATTCTTTGTTGTTTCTTATATTAAATACATGTACTAGTTCTGCAAATGCTAATACTATAAATGTCATTGTTTGTGCTATTTCTACTTTTACTTCTTCTGGTGTTAGTCCTTCTATTACAGGAGGATTTTTTGTTGATAAACCAATGATAAATGCTGCTAATGTTAGAAGTCCTATCATTGTTCCTTGATATACAATTCTCCAAGACATTCCTTTTGTGAATATTCCTGTGTTTGATTTTATTGGTTTTCTTTTCATTACATTTTTGTTAGCTGGATCAAAAGCTAGTGCTAATGCTGGTAATGAATCTGTTACTAAGTTAATCCATAATATGTGTATTGGTAATAATGGTTCAATTAGGTTTATTGGTATGTTGAATTTTTGTGCTAATAGTGGTGTTATTAATATTGCAAAGAATAACACTACTACTTCTCCAACATTACTTGCTAGTAAAAATTGAATTGCTTTTAATATGTTATCATATATTCTTCTTCCTTCTTCTACTGCTGATACTACTGTTGCAAAGTTGTCGTCTGTTAGTATTACATCTGCCGCTTCTTTTGCAACATCCGTTCCAACCATTCCCATCGCACAGCCAATGTCAGCTGTTTTTAAGGCTGGTGCATCATTTACACCATCTCCGGTCATCGCAACTACTTCTCCATTTGCCTGCCAAGCTTTTACTATACGAACTTTATGCTCTGGCGATACTCTTGCATATACTCTAATATTCTTTACTCTTTTTTCTAGTTCTTCTTGTGACATTTTTTCTAGATCACTACCTGTAACAGCCTCTTCATCTCCTTCTAGTATTCCTAGTTGTTTTGCAATTGCTACTGCTGTTGTCTTGTGGTCACCTGTAATCATTACAGTTTTTATTCCTGCTGTTTTACATTTTTCAACTGCCACTTTTACTTCTTCTCTTGGCGGATCTATCATTCCTACCATTCCAATGTATGTTAAGTCTTTTTCTATATCTTTCATTTCTTCTTTTGATGGTTTGTGATCTATTTCTTTATAAGCCATTGCTAGTACTCTTAGTGCATCTTCTGCCATTACATCATTGTATTTGTCTATTGTTTCTGCATATTTATCTATATCTGTAAGGACTTTTCCCTTTATAACATAGCTATTGCATCTTGCTAATAATTCATCTACTCCACCTTTAGTGTACACCATATACTTTTTATCAGATACCTTGTGAACTGTTGTCATCAACTTTCTATCTGAATCAAATGGTATTTCCTCAACTCTTGGTATTAATTCAAATAACTCTGGTTTAAAGTCTAATCTGAATCCCATATCTATTAGTGCTGTTTCAGTTGGATCTCCTGTTAATTTGTCATCTTCTCCAACTTTTGTATCATTACACAACATTGATATATATACTAATTGTCTTAATTCTTCGTTGTCTTTATTTGTATTTATTTTTTCAACTTCTTTTATTTCATCGTTAAAAAACATTTTTTGTACTGTCATTTTATTCTGAGTTAAGGTTCCTGTCTTATCAGAACATATAACTGTTGCACTTCCTAATGTTTCAACTGCTGGTAACTTTTTAACAATTGCATGTTTTTTTACCATTCTTTGAACACCTATTGCTAAAACTATTGTAGAAACTGCCGCTAGTCCCTCTGGTATTACTGCAACTGCTAAGCTTACAGCTGTCATAAACATGTCTAATGGTGCTTTTCCATATAAAAGACCTATTACAAATATTACTGCACATATTGCAAGTGAAGCTATTCCTAATGTTTTTCCTAATTTGTTTAATCTTTGTTGTAGAGGTGTTTCTGTTGATTCTGTTTCATTTAGCATTCCTGCAATTTTTCCAACTTCTGTATTCATTCCAGTTTCTACGACTATTCCTCTACCTCTACCATAAGTAATTAAGCTAGAAGAAAATAACATATTTGTTCTATCTCCAACTCCTATGTTCTTGTCTTCAATTACAGCTGATATTTTTTCTACTGGAACAGATTCTCCTGTTAGAGATGCTTCTTGTGCTTTTAGATTATATGCCTCTAATATTCTAATATCTGCTGGCACATAATCTCCTGTTTCTAGTTCTACTATATCTCCTGGCACAAGTTCTTTTGATGGTACTACCATTAGTTTTCCATCTCTTATTACTTTTGCAGAATAACTACTTAATTTTTTTAGAGCATCGAGTGATTTTTCCGCTTTATTTTCTTGTGCAACACCAATTATTGCATTTACTATTACAACAATTAAAATAATAATAGAGTCTGTTATTCCCTCACCTTGTAGCTGACCCACTACGCCTGAAATAATTGCTGCAATGATTAAGACTATTATCATAAAATCTTTAAATTGTTCTAAAAATTTTATGAATAGACTTTTTTTCTTTGCTTCTGCTAATTGGTTAAGCCCATATTTCTGTTTTCTTTCTTCTATTTCATTTGTAGAAAGACCATTGTTTTGATTTGAGTCTAATTTCTCTATTACTTCTTCAGCGGTTTTGTTATACCAATTTTTTTCTTCCATGTTTTTCTCCTTTACTATTATTATGTAACAAAAAAAGCAAGACTATAAAAAGAAATTTGCTTTTTTGTAAATCTCTTTAAAAGTCTTGCTTACCAATATGGTTACTAGCCATGCTTTTCGCCGTGATGTTGACTAGTAGTTTATAAGCTACTCCCTTTTAACTTTTATTATTGTAACATTTATTTTTAAAAATAACAATGTTTTTTATTCATTTTTTATTTAAAAAATTATTTATATATATACCTATAAGAACAGAAATTCATTTTTTAACCTTTATAATTGTGTTACTATTACCTCATTTTCTTCTAATTTTCCTTCTATCATTACAATATCTCCTCTTTTATATTTACTATAAAAATAATCTGCTACTTCATTAAAGCATTTTATATGTATTTCTTGATTATCTTTTATAGTCTTTATTTTAAATATTGCAATAGATATGTTTTTAGAGTTTATTATAAATTTAAACTCTATGTCTGTTATTATTTTTCCAATTAAATAAACTTGATTCATTTTGCTTCTTTATAATATTTTGCCAGTAGCTTAAACTACTGGCAATTTTCGTAAATTATTTATCCCCATTTTTTAGTTTTCTGTATAAAATAGAGTATCTCGATAAATAAAGAATTGTCTACATTGGCTATTACTTTCAGCAACCATGTTTTGAATGAAAATAATGCTTACCGGCTGGTTATAGACAATGAAGCAGAACTGGCAGGATTGCCGGAATGGGTGAAAACAGGTGCGGCGGAAGAGGCGAAGGCTGTCGGAAAAGAAGGCAAGTGGCTGTTTACCTTGCAGAACTCAAGCCGTTTGCCACTGCTGCAATATGCCGACAACCGTGAGTTGAGAAAGGATATCTATGAAGCTTATATCAATCGTGGTAATAACGGAGACGCCAATGATAATAAAGAGATTTTGAAGAAAATCATTTCTTTGCGTCTGGAAAAAGCCAATTTGCTGGGCTTTGACTGTTATTCCAATTTTGTGTTGGATGAAAATATGGCAAAGAATTCCGAGACGGTTATGGATTTTCTGCATAATCTGTGGGGTTATTCTTTGAAAAACGCAAAGACGGAAGCTGCCGAATTACAAAAAATGATGGATAAAGAAGGAAAAGGAGAGAAGCTTGCCGCATGGGATTGGTGGTATTATACCGAAAAACTTCGTCAGCAAAAATATAATCTGAATGAGGATGAGATTAAGCCTTACTTTAGCTTGGAGTCAGTGCGAAACGGTTTGTATTATGTTGCCAATAAATTGTACGGCATTACCTTGACCGAACTGAATAATGTATCTGTTTACGAACCGGATGTGAAGGTGTATGAGGTGAAAGATGCCGATGGCGCTTATCTGGGCTTGTTTTATGCCGATTATTTTCCCCGTACCGGTAAACGCGGAGGGGCATGGATGAGCAACTTCCGTGAACAGGCAGGCGATGTGAGGCCGCTTATCTATAATGTAGCCAGCTTTACGAAGCCCGCAGGTGATATGCCTTCGTTACTGACACTGGATGAAGTGGAAACAATGTTTCATGAATTCGGACATGCTCTTCACGGAATGCTGACCAAATGTAACTATTTGGGAGTATCGGGTACGAATGTGGCACAGGATTTTGTGGAACTTCCTTCTCAGATAATGGAACATTGGGCGGTGGAACCGGAAGTACTGAAGGTATATGCCAAGCACTATAAGACCGGTGAGGTGATTCCCGATGAATTGATTCGGAAGATACAAGACCAAAATACCTTCAATCAGGGATTTATGACAACCGAACTGTTGGCTGCTGCATTGCTCGATATGGAATTGCACAATCTGACCGACACCGCAAGTCTGGATGTGGTGGCCTTTGAAAAGGCGGTGATGGACAAATTGGGTTTGATTCCTGAAATCGCTCCTCGTTACCGTGCCACTTATTTTAATCATATCCTTAGCGGTTATGCTGCCGGATATTACAGTTATCTGTGGGCGGAAGTATTGGATGCTGATGCTTTTGAAGCTTTCAAAGAACATGGACTGTTCGATAAAAATACTGCCGACTCTTTCCGCCGGAATGTTTTGGAAAAGGGTGGGACAGAGGATCCTATGGTGCTTTACAAAGCGTTTCGCGGTGCCGAACCGAGCTTGGAACCGTTGCTTAAAAACAGAGGGCTGAAATAAAATACCCCATGAAATAGAACAAATTAGGCTGCGAAATATACTTTTGCAGCCTTTTTTCTTATTTGAAATTCAAATATTTGTGTTTCATGCCGTGCGAATGTGAAAAAAAAACTATATTTGCAACCTTGTATAAACTAAGAATTAATCAAA
>OGXX01000356.1_pt1 | contig 51318 bp, 68 predicted proteins | sample 1576301 | NCBI WGS metagenome assembly OGXX01 (sample SAMEA3541469, study PRJEB24748) | human gut metagenome | biome: human gut; feature: human-associated habitat; material: faeces | place: China | collected 2012
AAAAGTAGAACCAGTTAAAATACCATTAATACCAAGCCAACAAACTCCGCCACCAACACCACCAGCTCCTGCGGTGTTACTATTAAATGTAGAATTAATTATGGCTCCATTAAGACCTGCCCAGTAAATAGCACCACCATGTCCATTAACTGTGTTGTTGATGAAGTTACAGTTTTTCAATGTTCCGTATTTTCCAGTCCATCGTATTGCTCCTCCACTCCCATCACCTTCTGTGAAATTGAAGTTTCGGAAAGTAATTTTCTCAATTAAAACATTATCTCCAGTCACTTCAAAGTGTACATTTCCACCTTTAGCATCGAAAGTTACATCTTCTTGACCATGAATGGTTATTCCTTTTTTATTTAAAACAATGGTCTTTGAGGGGGTTCCAAAGCCATTCCAAATCCAAACATAATCAAAATCATGAATTTGTTCATATTTATTTAAGAAATCATCCACACTCCATCTCCAATAAACATTATCACCATTAACATTCGCACGATTATCTTTGAAATTACAACCAACCATAGTGCTATTATCACCAGCCCAAAAAACAGCACCACCATTATTATTAGCAGAATTGCTAATGAAAGTAGAATTAATTAAAGTACCATTAACACCATACCAATAAACACCACCACCATCATATTTTGCAACATTACCTTTGAAATAACAATTGTTTATAATAATATTATAAGCATAAGATGTGCAGTAAACTCCACCCCCATAACGATTAGTAGACTTGTTAATAATAAAAGTAGAATCAGTTATAGTACCATTAGTACCATCCCAATAAACACCACCACCATCATATTTTGCAGTATTGTTAATAAAAATAGAATTAATTAAAGTACCATTAGCACCACACCAAAAAATACCACCACAATAATTAGCATGATTACCAGAAAAACTAGAATTAGATATAATACCCCCAGTACTATTCCAAACAATAGCACCACCACGAGGAGCATGATTGTAAATGAAAATAGATTCAATTAAAGCACCATTAGTGCCAATCCAACAAACAGCACCACCAAGATCAATAGCAGTATTATTGATAAAAGTACAATTTTTCAATGCACCGCCAGTTCCATTCCATAAAACAGCTCCTCCATCCCCATTTTGGAAACTGAAGTTTACGAAAATTAATTCATCGATTAAACATCTGGAATAAATATGCTCAACCAATTAGAAAAAATAAAATTAGAATACAAAAAACAACTAGCTTGAACCTTAATTCTTTCTCTTAAGCTTTATTAAAAAATCAATCAATCTCTTTCAAGCATAATATTGGGTTCGTAATAATACTCCCATTTTTAAAAAAATGCATCAAGACTTTGTTGGAACTCTCCACGAGCCAAATCTCTAAGATCATCTTTTGAATAACCTAAGGGACCCATAATCCTAGCAACTGCAGGAATCAGTTGGTTATTAATATAATAATCTGTATCATAATCTAATCCTTCACTGTACTCATAAGGGACAGCTTTTTGACTAATAGGACCTTTGCCCTTTACAATTATGTATTGAACAATTGTTCCTTTAGTAACCTTAATTCCATGATCTTCAATTTGACGTGCAGCTATTACATGAGGACCAATTTGTTTATAATCCTCTAATTTCTTAGTAATTTGAGTATGAATAATAAGTTCTTTTTTATCAACTTTGCCTGATTTGAGCTCTTTTAAAATCCTTTTAACTTCATCAATAGCTTTTTGAGTATTACCTTCCTTAAGAATAGCCATTAAAACATTTTCCTGTGTTTCCTTAACAATTGGAGCCCAGTCTCTCCTTACAAGTTCTAGACCTTTAGCTATAATCTCTCCATCTTCAATAACAGCGTACCTTTTTTTACTTACAAAAAAACCACGTCTGTAAAAACCTTCGTATTCAAGTTCCATACTTTCTGGAAGGTTAGAATTAATATGGTCAATAAACATCTGAGCTTGAGTTTTAATCTCTTGTTCCAATTCTAATTGTTCAATCTCATCTTGCAATAAAAGCACCTATTTAATAATAATTTATCTAAATATCTTCTTGTTTTTTATTGTATACTCTCTTATTATTATTGTTGATGTTATTACCTTAAAAAGTTGATGTTATCTAATTTATAACATTGTTATACAATAAAGTTTGAAATAAAACAAAAAAAAAAAATCTTAAAAAAAATAGTAAAAGTGTGTAATAATGGTATTCATTAAACAATAATGTCAATTTTAAACTAAGAAATTATTAATACTCATTGTGTAAGTATTACTAGGAATTTCCATACTATTAAGTCTATTTTAAATTTTTTTTATGTAAAGAATTAATAGGAATTTCCATACTATTAAGTCTATTTTAAACACGAATACCATTAAACGATATTTAGACCCCAAAAATGGTCTGATTAAAGTTTTTTAATATTTAATGAGAGGAAACTTAATGAACAATTTAAAAATTCATTACAATCCCAAAATGGTCTTATTATAGAAAACCTCTCATGTAATTTATTATTTTGTAACACTTACTATATAAATGTTAAGGATAATTTTCATAATCATATGTTATGATTTGATTTATGCAGTAATGAATAAGTGTATCCATGTCTTCTTCACCTAAAATGATGTCTTCAATGCTTCTGCAAGGTATACGAAGACATTTACTTCCTACTTCAAAATCGACATCTTCATTTTCTAATTTTTCATATTCATCAATAGTGAATATGTCTTTATCATAACTACCCCACTCATCAGTTACAATTACTGCGATGAAAGTATCATCATCGTTTAAATAATCGACATTAAATGTTTCTATTTTTTATAATTGGAATTTAATAAAAAAGGACAGTAGGAACAATAATCCTACTGCACAAAATCTTCATAAATGAACTCTGACTTATCAGGAATATCGTATTCGTTTCTTAATTTATTAATCTTGATTTGATGAGTTATTACAAAATCTGATGCTCCTTCTTTCTGATATAGGTAAGTCACCATTTTTTGAAGTAGATTTAACAATACTGCTCTTATTTTGTTTTTCCATTCCATTATTATCACCCTTTGGTTAATATTGCTATGCTTTTTTGACTGATGCCTTTCATATATGCGATTTGATTTGCTTTACTTCTGGTTTCAATATAACCACAATACGCAGGAGAATGGCAACGATTACCCAGACTGTTTAGGATAGTTAAATTACTTCCGTTAACTGCTTTTGGGACTTCATAATGCCCCCATTTATTCCGATATAATAAATGAATGAAGACTGCGCCTTTATCCATATATTCTTTTAACTTATTCCATCTTGCAGCATCAGTACTTCCAAGATCACTGAAGTTCTTCCAAGTGATTTTGATATTTTGATTGTACTTTTTGTTGAACCATGCCACACCAGTTTCTATTCCTTGATGGCTTGTTCCAGAACTGGTTGTACCCATAACAGAAGCCAATGTAGATTCTGGTACTTGAATACCAGTCAAACGATATAAATCTTGTTGTAGGCTATTACAGGCACAAGATGAAGATGTACATTGTCCCATACCAGCACAACCAGTAGTTGTAAGGTATGGTTTTAAGCTACTGGATGGTGCTGTATTATTGGTTGAGGTAGCGTTGCCTTTAAGATAAACGACCTTTGGTCTTGTTTTGTAGGTCACTTCCCATAATGCTACTCTTTTTGCCATGTCAACATAGGTATCCTTATCATAATTTACACCACTTTTGCTGGTCACATAATTTGGTAGGAAACTCAAATCCTTATTATCCTCCACAGCACACTCAACATATTCAGCAAATAATCCATTAGCCAAGAAGGTATTCTTTTCATAATGTTCTAATGCTGTTTTCTCCAAAGCACCAAGCTTTAAGGTTTTTCCAAAATAACCATATTCTAACCTTTTTTTGAATTGTGCGTGGTTTTTAATAAGCCAACCGCATACTCTACCCATCAGGATAAGATATTCATTGTAACTAATACTTTCACTCATAAATAATTCACTTCCTTATCGTAAACTAGACATTCTCTTTTTTCTTCATTCAAATAGCAGCATTTTATTTTAGTGCATGCTAGACTTTCATTTTCGTTGTTGCGGTAACAACAACCATCACAATCACGATTCATAATAATCAACTCCATAGGAATTCTTTTTTTCAAATAATAATCACCTCTTCTTTAAATTCGACCATAACGAACAATAATGGTGTAGCAACAAGCATTTATACGGGTTCTGATGCTGGAGATTTAACAGTAAAAACAACATATTGCACTGTAGAGTCAAATACAATAATTATTGAAGATTGTTTATCCATAGAAAAATTTAACAACCTTGATAACTGGACTAAACTACAAACAACTAATATAACTGCAACAGTAAACGACGGTATATTAACATATACAACAAGCGCTACTGGTGAAAAGGATTTAATATTCAATACGCCATTGCCAAAGGGATATGAATTGACTTATACATATAAAGGGGGAGGTGGAACTCAAATATTGGGGAATCTCCTCATAGACTCTTTTACAGCTTCATTACAGTATTATTACTGGGGTTATGATACTCGTTGGGCTGGAAGAAAACAACCAAATAGTACTCCTTTTATTTCTACACAAAGTCAACCTATTGCAGAAGATAAAATAAAAATAATATCAACCGTGGATGGAGCTATAAAATTGTACTGCAATGATAATTTAATTATTGAAGGAATAACAGTTTATGAAAAGTTGTATTTTGGATTGTATACAAATCAAAACCGTTTACAAAAAATTAGTAATCTGAAAATTAAGAAAGTTTCTTAATCTTTAGGTTTTTAAAATAGAATTTTATAGTAGTATCTTTTGCTTGTCCATTATTTTGTTGTATCATTACCTCGGGAGTACTATTTGTGTAATCAAGTGATTTAGAAGCAGTAGTTATTACTGTCTCATCATTATCATATGCAGTCAATATTATATTAGATGATAATACTTCTATTTTTAATTTAATCCATTCATCATTGACAGAACTCCAATTATGGCTAAGATATTGTATTTTATCATCTTTATAAGACTGTAAACGGTCTAAGGACGATGTTTTGTACTCAATGAAATATAATATTTTTGAAGAAGATATTGTTTGTGGAACGCCTTTTTCCCATAAACAGATTCCTGTGCACATGAAATCAGTTATTTTCATATCTACTTCAATACTATACTCTTCAGTAACAGTACAGTTAGGTTTTAATCTGTATCTATCATCACTTCCACCACTACTATTTGGAACTGTTTTTGTTGATTGTAATAATTTACAATCTGGTTCTTGTGTGAAATTGGTTGTCCCAACACCTCCACGAAGAGCAGACAAATCATAATCAGTTATTGCAGCACTTGTACCATCATCAAAGAAGTAACAGTCCTCAATTATTACAGTATTTGAATGGATAGTGTTATATTTAGATATTACAGTTAAATCTCCGACTCCTACACCATTATATGTATATGTTGCAGTACCTATATTGTTCGTTATAGTCGAATATTGAGAACCACCAATATCAAAGATGATTTCTTTTCCTGCTACACTACCAATATCTGCGGTTAAGGTAGCTGTCAAGGTAACTGTATCTCCAACCATACATTCAGTCTTATCAGCACTTAAAGCCAAGTTGTAGACTGGTTCTTGGACAGTCAAAGCCACAGGTGATGATTTTGCATTCCCAAGACGTGCAACAAAAACATCCTCACCAACAGCAGAAGGAGTATACTCAACAGTGAACTCACCATTATCATCAGTAGTGTATGTTCCCATTACCACCCCATTCTTGGTTAATTTAACTGGAATATTTTCTACACCACCAACAATCCGTGTAGTGTTTAATTTAAAGCTTAAAGTTACTTTTTCATTAGGAGCAACGATAGTTTTATCGATGGTTAATGTTAAGGTGTCTATTCCAAGATATATCCAATAATTACGGAAATTTGATGGAATATTAATTGATCCACCGTAGAAACCTTCAATTGTTTCTTTTACTTTTTTCTTTAATTCGCTGATTAGGATTATTTTTGATGCAATGTCATTACCTGCAGCAGGCAAATCAACTGGAGGATTCAAATCATCAATAGAAGAAATAGGTGCATTTGAAATATACCTGTAAATTTCTTGTACTGGTATGTCATGGTAATCATCAAATACCATATCCCCAATTAGGATTGATTCGTTAATGGTAGATTGGAGATAATCGAAAGAATAACCAATCCATTGTATTTTATAAGCAATATCTTCTACAATAGTCATATAATATAGCTCCTATTCTAATATATTGCTTAATGCATTGTCGATATTTCCCAATGTCTGGGAAATAACCTTGTTCTGAACTGGATTTTCACTTGTAGCTGACAAGCTTGAATCTACTATAACACTGGTAGCCCCATTTGCTATACCATCAAGTTTTGCTTTATCTTCTTTACTCATTAAACCATTTGCTGACTGTGTTACAATAATGTTGTCTGCTTTACTTTCTAATGATGTATTGAACTGTGTTAATGTAACATAGTTTGATAAATCAAGATTGGTCTGTGTACTGCCAATCTTTTCAAACTTCCCATCAACGTACACGTATTCTTCATGAATATCATTACCAGCACCACCAGATTTTGGTGTAAGATACATTACGCCTGCAACACCAATTTCTGGCAATTCTTCAACAACAGTAGTAGTAAAACCTACTAATGAATCAATAGCTGATTGAAGTAGTGCAATCTTCGCATCTACTTCAGCTTCGGTATAATAACGAGTATCATGATCATGATTTTCAAGACTATTTTTCACGACCTTGTTCTGTACTGGATTCTCACTAGTATCAGACAAAATGGAATCAACAACAGTCTTATTTGCCTCTGCAGATATACCATCAAGCTTAGCCTTGTCTTCCTTACTCATTAGTCCATTATCAGTAAGTGTAGCAGTAGTATTATCAGCCTTTGAGGAGAGTTTTGAAAGCAATTCCTCCTTATTATAATACCATTTTCCAATTATTGTCTTAATATTTCCTATGATGTCTGTTTTAATAACCATTACTATAATCCTCCCTTTAAGCTTTGTATTCTATGAATTTAACATCAAAATCACTGTAGAAATTACCAAAACCATTTACATATGCATGTACGGTTATGTTTCTATCTTTCGTCCAACCTAAAGGTAAAAATGCTCTACCATCCGCATCGGTGGTTAAAGGATAACATGCATCATCAAGAATAAACACCACACCTCTTGCATTTAAATTAACTGATTTGTCATTACAGTATAATTGACAATATAATTTCTCACCTTTTCTGACTTGCAATCTTCCTTGCTGTTCTCCGTCATAAGTTGCCTTCCCGTTTGCTGCTATGTGTTGACGCCCCATTCGGATTGTTAAACCTTTTTTACTATTATCCTTGACTTTATCCGCCAGTACCCTACCTTGATAAGCAGATAACGCTTCACCATCAACATAAGCATTACTGGTTAAGTTATTGACAGTTTTCACATGTCCATACTTGGTTTTTGAACCTACACCGTACACTATTTCAGTACTGTCGTGTTTTGATGGAGGAAATTCATTACTGTTTTTTATTTCATCTTTGATGTATTCAGTGAATTCTCCACCATTTTTTCCAAGAATCTTTGTTGCATTGATTTCAGTATCATTATCAACATTTACAAGAACATTCTCCAATTCCACTTTAGTAACATATTCCTCGCTGAAATTATCAACAGCAGCCTTAATTTTCTCGTATTCTGACTCATCAGTAATCATGATCATTCCAATTTGCTGGTTATCATCATCAAAAATGATTATGTCTGCGCTGATGAATTCATCACCAGATTTCCCATTTATTTTTGCTTTATACTGCACCATACCTTTCACCTCATGTCTTATATTCAATATAGCTATGTTCTGCGAAAACACGACTTAATGTGTCTTCACGGTTAAACCAGTATCCAATGCTGATGCTTGAATCTTCCAAATCAGGAGTGTAAGTTACTTGCAATGTATCACCAGCAACAAGATTAGTATTCTCATTGAAAATCAAAGAATTATTATTGTAATCTACACTATAATCAATATCTTCAAACAATTGAGTTATCTTTTCACTGTCCTCTAGTTCTGGGTCTGGATTAACCAATACTCTGCGTATTGGGTCATGTGGAGGCATACGCAACACGACCTTGTTAGCTTCAATATCCTCATCAGTCAGGAGAAATGTTTCAGTACAATAATCAAGCTTGAATGGCATCTCACTACTTGTAATATCCTGCACAAAAACAGGATTATACTCAATAGACAAAACACCTGCAATTAAACTATTTTTCACAGTATCAGTGAAATTAATGATATCATTTGTATAATCGAAAGTATAATCGTACCACTCACCAAATGCAATATCTGGAACAGAAGAAGTAGTTACACTTAAAATACAATTAGATGTAGGGTAAGCTGGACTATTAGCTAACTGTATACCATCAAATAGTACTGGTTGTTGTTCTCCATTATCATTTTCACAACCAATAACATACACACCTTGTTCTGCTAATTTATCCAATATCCACTTATTTTCTACAAGATACTTGTACTTATCATACTCTGAACTTGCATTAGACAAATCAGTAATGGTTTTAGTGTAATTTGCAGTTTCCACATAAGGTCTTATTGCAGGAAGATAATCAACAATACTGGAGGGTTCGATTAATTGGAAGTGTTCTGTCTTGATATTTTCACTGACAACTTCAACTTCCACATCTGCCTGACCTTTACCAGCATATTCAACACTGGACGGTGCATTTACTGTACCCCAAACATTAGCACCCAACATAGGACTTAATTTTGGAGTGTAATATGGTGTTCTAGCATAACCAACTTTTGGTTTATCAGTAGAAAGGATAACATTCACTTGCTTAATCCAAGGAGCACTACTGGTACTGGTTGTCCGTAATTTTGCTTTAATAAAAGTAATTTGACCAGGAGTATCAAAGTTTACAGATAGATTGCTTCCGAATTTCTTCCAGGTTCTACCATCATTGGAAGCATAATACTCAATACTATAGGTATTAGTGTTGTCTCCATCATCAATATTTGCTAACTGGATAGATTTTACTGGATTACTCATTATTGGCTTGAAATATAACCAGTAATCCTTATTTTTCACATATTCCTCTTTCTCTTCCACAATATGACATTGGAAAGCAAAATCTTGAGGAGCTTTCATTCCAAGGTGGTACGCTACATCATCTTTTTTACCGTACAACATCCATGTGTTTCCATTGTTCTCTGATAAGAATGCGTTGCCGTCTGGGTATCTGTCAGCCCAACAACCTGCACTCCAACCACCCACAGCGTAACAATTGGTGTGGTGTGATAATGGAGATAAAAGAACTATCGCATAAGTCTCATTCTTATTCAAATATGGAGGATTATCGAAAGTTACAGTATAATACCCTGGATTATATTTGCTAAAACGCTCTTCTGATTGTGCAAGACAAGGCTGACTACTATCAACAGGAGTCAATACACCATTAATAAGTTTGGTTCTACGAATCTGCACATATAATGGGCTTCCAGTATTAGTCCCACCTTTCAAGTTCAAAGTGATTCCTTCCAACCTACCATTATGTTTAGGTTTGAAAGTCTGCGCACGGCAAACACTAGGTATTTCACTATTCAAATGATTTGCCAACCAGTTGGGACGTGTCTCATAATGCTTAGTCTTATCATACCCAATATACCAGTGTTCGTTACAGGACATGTTATTCCAAGGTCCGAACGCCTTGGTATCATCATGCTTTGTACCATTTTTAACCTTAGGCAAAGTTATTTGTTTTGCTACTGCTCCATTGCTGATTCTACTATCAACAACAGTAGTGGATTTTACAGTATCAATATACTTATTGTAGTCATCTACACGGTCAAAATTCACATTAACAGTTTTATTTGTGCTTTCATCAAAACCAAACCTACCATCAGTAGTAGTTATGGTTCCAAAACTATTGTCTTCATCAAGTACGAGTGGTTTGAATCTTTTCCTGCTCACTGGTTTGCCTTCATTCCAAAGATCCATCACCTCACCATAAAGATAAGCATCGTTTCTGCAGAATTGTCGTAGCATTTCTACAGTTATTACTTTTTGATCTCCAAATGCTTCCTCACCTAGGTTACGATATTTTCTTGGACAATTCATAATTTTACTCCTTGATTATTATTTTCTCTAACTCGCCTAATGGTTTAATGTAGACTTTCTGTGCAGTGTTGCTGTAATAATAAGTGCCTGCTTGTGTTAATTCATCAATACTATCTTTTTTAATGTAACCGTTGCCATTCTCATCAAATACACCAGTTACAATATTCTTTGTACTTGTATAGTAAACTCCCTGCTTTTGAGTATAAGGTGTCCAATCCAAGTGAACGTCACCCGTTTCAATCATGTACTGGTAATCTATGTTTATGCTGCTTGAAGCTCCTAGAATGTCGGCTGTGAATGGTTTGAATACATCACGACTCACCAGTATGTCGTCTGCTGTTTTTACTCCAATTTCACAAACGCCAATTAACTGTTCTGGGTTTAGTGTTGCAGACATATTTAAGCTATTCTCTAAGAGGTTAACGCTCATTTTTGGCTGTACTTGATATGTCTGATTACCCAGGTCTTGGTCTTGCTTGTCTGGCGCACGACTTGACTTACCAAAACACAACCTATCAATAGGCTCTAGAATATTATCTTTCCACCTATTCAAGAAATAAGACTGTCCAAGTAATGTTATTAGGTTTTCTCCATACCTGACAATTTTATAATCCTTGCAATTGATTGTGATTTTGTATTTTCCTTTAATTCTCATTTTATCCTCTCACCATTCACTAATAATCTTGAAGTTATGCTTACATGATTATCCATTCTTTCTTCACTATTAAGCAAGTTTAAATGAATTCTTCTTGAAAGTGGAGTAACCATGTCCAATGTTTTTTTCAAATCCATACTGCTAACGCTTTCAATATTAGCTGGAACTTCTCCAATATCAAATGTAATATCATAATCGCTGGGCGTCCAGTTTTCTGATTTCATGTATTTACATGTCATAATTTTCCTCCACGCTAATGTCTCCATCATCATCAATAGTTATAATGGTATTTTCGTCGTGAGTATAATTCCAATTACCATCCTCATCAATACTAAATAATAGTTCTGCATGATCTGTACGATAACTCATACTTCCACTATCATCTGTAAGCAATTCGTTTAAATGAGTAACTAGAAGCTTTGTTTCCAGTTCACTTTCACAATACTCTTCTGATTCTTCATGAATTACCTTTAATGGGTAAACTCCACCAACATCAACCGTTTTTGTATAAGTGTATCCTGCAGTATTGGTGGTTATGGTATTTGTTTCATTATTGAAGATTACTTTTAAGGATTCGCCACTTATCATGTCATCTTCCTTATCTTTCAAAGTTACAGTGAATACTACTGGTTTATCCATACGGACAGGAGTATAATCAACAAAAATAGCATTCCAAATCTTACAAGCGTAAGTGTAATCAATATCCAAGTTAAAATCAATGCCGGCACTACTGTCATTAGCAAAACGAGTATTCACAGCAGTGTTATAGCAGCAGTTCCTTTTGAATTTTAGGTTGATTAAATCCAACCAAACACCAGGCTTAACTGTGAAAACTTTATGATCACTGCAATTAATCAAAGGTGGATCTTTAGCACAACTCATCAGAACAGTATTTTCAGATACAGATACTGGTGATGTTAAATCGTATTCCCCACCCATGATATTGATGATGTTTTCTTCTGCAGTCACTTTACTTAAAGCACATTCAATAGTTTTTAATGGATTATCTTTTGTACCAACATTACTATCATTGCCTGTAACTGAAACGTGATAGTTTGCTTCATCACAACCATAAATAGTAATGATAATTGGTTTGCTTACAATATCACCATCAACTACATTCAGTAACCCACCATCATACTGTATAGCCTCTTTTGCAATCTCCGCATTAGAATATAACTTAAATATAAATGCTGAATCTTCCAAATCCTTAGTATTAATGCTCCATGTTCTGCCATGAATTGTTACTGGTTCGCCATCAGAACCTGTAACTAATTCATTGTTCTTATAGACTATAAAAACAAAATCATCATCTAATTGTCTACCGTAAGAATCAATTACATTAAAATTAAAATGTATTGTTTGACCACGAATAGGACGGCTATTATCAACATTAGCTAAAAAGAACATTTCTTTTTCACTAACAGTACCAGAACACATGCAGTCTTTGTGTTCCCATGGACGTGGAGTCCATTCCTCCCCACGGCTTTCACTACTCATACGAGCAATACTATTCTGCCGATTAACAATAGTTCCTGCAATACCATACATGGACCATATTTTAAGTAAAGGTAAAGGCACCACATGATACAAAAGATTGTAAGTGAGTATCCTGTTCATGTAATGGAAATCATCTTCAATTGTTTGGTCGTTGTATGGTGGTTCGGTGTAAGGATATTCTGAAGCATCAACAATACTATACTTTTTCCGTGGAATGCCGTTCAATTCACCAACATGGTCTAATGTTTCATCAATATCAGTTGGATATGCCTTTTCCAAAGTATATTCATCACCAGTATACACTTTAACAGTAAAAGTATCATCAGGTATGATGTTTAATGACTCATCATTGTAAGCAAAATAAAATGCCCTATTATCTTCACTAATCTCATATGATTTAGTGTAGATGACCTCATCATTTTTATATAATGTTACACTTTCAAGATTATCAACAATGACCAAAAAATGTATTTTATACTCATAAGGTTTAGTCTGCTCTTTCCAGATCAACATGGGTTTGCGAAGATATTCTGACATGTAAGTTTGAAACAGATCATTATCCACCATACCAAACCATTCGTTAAAAACCTTTTCAGATTTATAAAAATTAGATGACTTGTCTTTATTCAGGAAAAATGGAAATTTAGCCAGTAATTTTTTCATGCTTTCTTTCATAGACTATCTTACTCCATTATAATGTTAATTTCACCAGCACTAGCAATCATCTCATCACCAATAATAATAGGCTTGTCCGGATAATTGAAAGTAATATTTTTCAATTCAGAAATCTTATTATCTAAAAACACTCCTAACTTATATGGTATGAAGTCTTCACCAATATTCATGCCTTTGTAGTATTCTCCATTCCAGAATCCACCATCCACATAAATCGTGATAAGTTTAATAATCTTCTCACGTAAGTTCTCTTTGTAACTTTCACTGTAAGGATTAACCGTGTCATAATCCACATTAACACTACAAGTAACATTAATTGGAGTTTTAGAAGCAGTACAAATGTAAATATCATCATCATACAAAGCAATGTTCTCTTGCAGTTCATGGTAAATGGTGTTCATCAAATCCTCACCAGCATTACCATTCAAGTCAAGTATAATTTTGATTGTTCCTGTACCATCCCAACGTGGCACTATCTTATATCCATCTAAACCATCACAGTTTCTGAAATATTCCTTGTACGCCCATTCAGTACCTTTCTCTTGAATATCTGTCCAGTTCTTCAAGTATTCACGGTACTCATCATCGCCCATTACTCTTTGACCACCACTACTACTATATTCATTCCTAACTTTTATTCCAGATGTTTTGAAAACAGCATTGTTTGCAATTTTAATAATTCTATCTGCTGCCAGATTACTATTTACACCAACACTAGTACTATAAGCTGGAGCTATAACTTTATCCTCACCTGCAGGAATAGTAACAGTTTTACTAGTGCTGTAATCGATACCTTCTTTACTTAGTAGTAAAGTTCCAGCAGGTATGATCACATCTTCGCTTACAGGATAATTTAAATTAAACAATATGTCAAGGTAGCTTCTTGTCCCATTTGCCCTGGGGACTCCTACTATTGCACCTATCTTATCCAGGTCTATGCCTTTTGCCCTGTCGATGAAAGTTGAATCATAGATTTTCTGCATGCTTTCATATATTTCTGCTATCCATTCAGCATGAACACTTAAAAGTAGAACGTAGAAATTTTCTATATCATCTTTATTTTTAATGTATTTTTCAAAATCTTCTTGCCTACTTATTAAATGCTCTTCCAATGCATTGTTTAATCCTTCAAGAAAGATTTCATCATATTCTTTTTTCTTAAATGTCATAAGCTTAATTCTCCTTCAACAATTTCATCCGTAATGCTTGTTACACTAAAAGTAACATGATATTTAGCATAATCATTATCAAGGCTATCTTCAACGTTAATCCAATTTATTTTACCGATCCTTCTCATATTCATTAGAACTTCTTCAATAAATATTTGAATCTTATACATCACCATATTGGATTTGTTAGCTTTGATTAGCTCATGAATTCTACAACCAAAATCATTATAAGTTTTATTGTTTTTTAATTCTTGAAATCTTGTCATGATTGCTATGCAGATACCATTCTTTAAGCTCTCATGTCCTGTAACATTTATTATGTCCCCGTTTTCAAATTGCATATCCCATTTATGATATTTATCCGGTTTTAGAAGAATATCCTCATTAAGGGTTTTGTAAAAACGGTAATCATCAGATTCTGTATCAACTTGTGGTGGCATGAATATTTACTCCTCAATTTTTTGTAGTGGATTATTCGAAAAGATTATATAGTGAAAAAAAGTATAATTATAATCACGAATATCGTAATTGTATTCTTGCGTGTGGTATTCGAAATCCATTAATCGGAATGATGTAATATTTTTAGAAGAGTCGCATATTGTAATTCCATGAGTATGCGACTGTATTACATCCACAATAATTAAGCTATTTTTATATACTTTTTTTAACAAACTATTAAACTAAAAAGACTCCATTTAATTGATTAATGGATGGTTATTGATTTGATTTATTTAAACGTAACACTCCATAAACAAAATTATGGAGGTATGGAATTCTATGAGCTTTATCACAGAATTAATGATTCATATTGTTTCCTGCAGTATGACATTATTCCTAATAAAACTCATTAGTACAATGTAAGTCGAATAAATAATTGAGGTTAGTGGGTTTTTTTCTTAGGATCTTCTAAACCTAAAAGGAGTCTTTTTTCCCACAATTAACCTCATCCATCATTATTTTCTTTTAATAATTCCTCTTTTAATTCATTTAACAGTTCATCTACTTCTTCTTTAGTGTAATAATCTTTATTAGTGAGATTATCTTCATTTAAATCAGAAGTTTCTATCTTATTATGCTGTTCTGGTTCAGTCCAATCTTTAAAAACAAGTTTTGGTGTGTTGAAATAAATACCTCCACTATTACCACCTAACTGTATTGAATCACCATAACTTTCAAAACGTAGGACTCCACCATCGGCAATTGCTGGAACATAACTTGGATTTTTAAGGAAATATCCTAGAATATAAGAAGAATCATCAACAGTTAAAACCAGACAATTTACTTTCTGTTCAAATGTGAAATAAGTTCTTCTTTTTTCTTTATCCCATTTCAAGTCACCAAATGGAGTGTAATATACTTCTGCTCCACCCATAAATGGTTTTAAAAGATAACATTTTTTAGATCCTTCAGAAGTTACAACTTCTGCTTCCTGTTGTTCGTAATATAATCTTTTAAGTGTTCCAACCAGGATTTTGATATCTTGTTTTTCAGACCCGTTAGCTGCAGCATTTTTTGCACCGACAGTATTAGCAATGTTTAATGCTTTCAGTAATCTTGAATCTGTTACTGTGATATTTTTTGACTTCATACCTCCACTTCTCCTGTATCGGTTTCTTCACTATCCTCATCATCAGTATCGGTTTCTTCTTCTTTTTTAGGTTTACCGAAGCTTGGAGGATAATCAGTTAAACTTATTTTGAAATCCCAATGATCATCTTCACTATGTGACACTTTCGTAATATACATGAATCTATCTTCTTCAAATGATGGGATGTATACTTTAGCCCATTTTCCTTGTTGCCATTCAGGACCACCGACCACGCCACATTCTAGTGTATGACCGTTTTCTCTTTTTGTTTTAGCCCATTCAAGATTAGCAAAATGCAATGCTTCTTCATAGGTTTCTACAGGTACTTCTTCAGTTTTAGTCTTATTATCATTAGTTGATGTCGTATCATCAGCAGTATCAGTTGATGAGGTATTCTCTTCTTCTTTTTTATCTTCAGAAACTTCAACTCTTTTAACAGCTTCTAATTCTAAAGGTTTTTCACCAAAACGAGCAATAAGTTCTTCATCACGAAGTACAATATCATCTCCACCTGCCCAGGTAACAGTCAAGAAATTAACAGTATCAGGATTAACATCAGTAATGCTAACACTATCCAATACTATATTACGCCCCTCAGTTAACTCTAATATTGGTTTAACTGTTGATGGTTCAGGAATCTTATTAATATACACAGTATCATTTACTACCCTACATTCCACTTCACCATCCCACTCAGCTAATACTTCTTTAATAGCATCTTTAATTGTTGAAGCAGAACTACCTTTATCATCTGAATCTCCAGTACCACCACATTTACCATTAGCAATTTTCCGTCCAAGGTCTTCAGCAGATTTATCACTACAACAAACACTCACATACTTACTGTATTTCTTACAGAAAGTGAATATTGTATGTCCTTCATAATAGCTAGGCATCCATGACCTGAAAAAATTACAGTCATGTTCTCTTACAAGTTTATCAGTTCTTGCTCTAGCTTCAGTGACATAAGGATTACCACACCATCCTGCATAACCGAAAATGGTGTGAGCATAATCATGACCTTCTGCACTTTTAACAAAACTAGCAAGAGTACAACCAGCTGCACCACCACCCACAATAAAAACAACAGTATCCTTTGAAGTTTTACTATTACGAACAGCTTCCTTATTAGGACCAACTCCAGCGTTAACTGCATCTTTTCCTTTTGCTTTTAACTCTTTAATAACTGCATTAATGTATGAATTTTCTTTTCCATCAATGCGGTCGGAACAAACATAATATGTCATAATCTAAACCTTTAATAATAATTTATGTATAAAATAATAATCATGAATAATAAAGAATTATTAATAATTGTAATAGCAATAATTGCAGGTTGTTGTATTATTGCTGGAGCTATAATGCTTACTGGTTCTGATACCCCAGAAGTAAAGAATAGCACAGTAAATAACACAACAAACAACACTACAACAAATATTACGGATAATGTTACAGAAAACGATAATACAAACAATCAACAAAGCTCCTCAAAACAAAGTCCATATTATGAACGCCAATATTCAGATACTGGTGAAACACACAATGGTAAAAAAGTAGTAGGTCATAGATACGATCCTGATTTGCCAGGAGATGTTATTGTTTATGATGATGGATCTGTTAGTAGTGGAGGCTAACATTTAGGGAAGTTCCATAACCTATCCATTGACATATTTTTCCATGTTGAACCAATACGTTTTCTAGAGGTACTTGGGTCTGAGTCTACCCATTTTCCATTTATTTTATATTGTACCCAAACATGTCCAGGCCCATGAACTCCTCTTCCTTCCAATCCTACTACTTTACCCATTTCATATCCCAATCTGCCACGGTCACAACAATTAGAATATCCTGAAGTTAAAACTTCTTTTGGACATTTCTGATGATCGAAATAAATTGGATTAGGGTACAGTATATTTGTCCCTATATAATTGCAGATTGCATTTGCTTTTGCTTCATCAGTTTTTTTACCTTTACATACCTTTTTAGCTAATTTTACAACATCACCATCAATACCATCAGTACTACCTGCAGAACCACCTTCTCCACCAGATACATTACTGTAATCAATTACACGGTCATCTAATCCTTCAGGATTAACAACTGGAATAAGTCCTGCGGTTTTAATCATCTCTACCAATATTTCGCTTATCTTCATTTGACTGAAATCAAACTGATACTTTTTTTCAAGAAGCTTTGTCATCCCACTTATCTTTAAATCAACACCATCTTCATGATAAGTTTGTTCTGTGATGAATCCTAGTAGGTTTTCTGGTAATTCTTCCAGGTTTAATGTTTCTCCTGGGTTTTCCCATCCTTTACGGTGCAGTATTCTTACTCCTTTGTAGAATCTTTTCTTATCCACACTGGTCAAGGTTAATGATCCATTGTTGTTTATGTCCTCGTAATCGTATTCTGTGTCTGTGCTAAGAAGATTAACACAGTAGTATGTTTCTATTATTTCTCCTTGGTGGAGTGTGAATCCTTCTTTATCCTCTTCTTCGTCTGTTTCTATTTCTTCAGATTTGGAAGTATCTTCACTGTTTTCTGAATTTGGAGCATATGCTTCAAAATTTTCTTCATCAGTTTTATATACTTCTATTAGATTACGAGGAATTTGATATTGAATAGACATTGAATAATGCACCTTTAAGAATAATGAATAAATAATAGTAGTCCTATCTGGAATCGAACCAGAATCGACGCATCCAAAGTGCGTTATGATTGCCATTACACCATAGGACTATAAAAAAAGAAAGAGTTATTTTTTATTTTTTGCTTCACGAGCTAGCCTGTCCTTTTCAGATTCAAGCTTATCTGCAGGAACTACCACCTTATCATTAGGAATTAAAGAATCCATAGAAGGTATTTCCACCACTTCAATGTCAAGTTTAATGTCCTCTGGTGATGCTTCCTCAGCAGTTTTCTGAATAATTACTTCAGCATTGAATTTACCACCCATATAAGGGCTTATAACTTCACAAGGTTTACTAACCATCTCCTGAAAGATTTCATCATATACTTCAGGATGACCTTCTGGAATGTGAACGTAAGTGGTGAAGCTGAAACTACGTGGAATATATTTCCCACGAGTAACATGCTCCGTACCACCAAGAATACTTTGACGGTTAGTTTCTCTACGATTATAGGACTCAGTAGGAGTGATTTCAGTAGCATAAAATGGATAACCATCAATTTCCACTGACTCTTCCACACCAGGTCTTAAATCATCATACATACCATATTCCATTCTACATTCCCCTGATATCTATATTACTTATACAATCCAAACCTTCCAATGCGTTAATCACAACTTGTTTAGATTCTTGTGTTGTAAGGTTTCTTGCATCTAACTGTATTGCACCTTCTTGAATAATGATTTGAACTGGAGAACTAGTAGCTGCAGGTGCTTTAGAATTCATTGTTTCAATAGAAGCAATTACAGACCTGTTGAAATCACCACCGCCAAGAGGACCGAAATTAGTTTTTAATGTAGGATTTCCAAATCCAGTAACAACATCTTGACCTAATTGTTTTGCAGCTGAAACTAAATATTTTCCTTCACTGACTATGAAATCATGAGTATACCACATTTCATCATGCATTGTCCAAGCAATATCCCCCGGTGAACCAGTGTTAATACCGTCTTTAAATGCTTGTACAACATCTTCAGCACCGTTTCTTGCTGCAGTTACAGCAGCACTAATACCATTATCCACTGCCTGTTTCACATAACCCATTTCAGTTGTCATTACAGTACCAAGTTTTAAAGTAGATCTAAATGCATTTGTAGTGGTTGTACCTGCACGATTTCCTCCACTTTGACCAATACTTGTCATGGTACTCATAGCAGAATTCATAGGTCCTGAAACAGCGCTGTTTAAACCTGATAAACCTGCACCAACACCATTAGTTATTGACTGACCTATACTAACACCTGAAGCATAGAAACCAGTTGATGCTGCAAGTAATGTTGCTTTCATTTGTGCAATAGCATTGTTAATGGAAGATAATAATCCACCAACATCAGTTAAACTTGCACCTGCAAGAGTATTCAATTGTGTAATTATATCTTTTATAACAGTAACAGCATTAGCTACAGACTGACTCACAGCAGGATCCACGGTTGGGAAACTTGAAAGATTAGTTGCTATACCTTTTACCTGCACTGTAGCATTACCTACACGAGTTAAAGTTTCACTAAGATTATCAGGTATGGTTGCAATACCTGCAAGGCTTGAAAGATGAATCGCAGCATTACTAATAGCATACCTTGCTTGCTGAACTTTAGTATTAACATCTGCAGCATTAATCTCCATGCCAGCTAACATGGATAATGCTTTTGTAGTGTTAGTTGCTGTTGCAGCTGCTTTACCAACATTATTTAATTTTTCAGTAAGGTCTGGTACTTCAGCAATGCCTTCAAGACTTTTAAGATGAATTGCAGCATTACTAATAGCATACCTTGCCTGGATTATTTTACTAGTAATATCCCCAGATTCAACTGGAGGAATCCCATTTAAAGCTTTTAAGGTATTAGTTGCTTGAGCTGCAGCTTTACCCACATTATTCAATTTCTCATGAACATCAGGAACCTCAGGTAAATTCTCAAATTTTTTCAATTCCTTAGCAGCATTCTCAATATCTTCTCTAGCATTTTGAACATCTGTAGTGAAATCTTTTCCCCAGTCAGTCCAATCAAAGCCTTCAGCATCATTAATTTTTTGAAGTGCACCTAATGTATCTGCAACACTTGTAATACCTTTACTTACATTTTGAAGAGAACTTGTAATGCTTTCATCAATAGTAGGTAAACCAGTAAAACCATTAATGGTGTTTGCAGCTTCCACAATGTCATCTTTTGCAGTTGTAAGACTAGTGGAGATGGAACCAATTTTACCTCCGAGTGTAAGGAGGTTTTCCATGCTCACATCCCATGTAATGTCACTTAATGCTCCAAATGCATCAGACACTGCTTTTAAAGTTTCTGCAACACTTTTAAGATTATTTGCCACACCTTCATCTACAGACCCAATATTAAAAGTATTAAGTTCATTGAAAGCATTTGTTAACTCTGTTTTAGCAATAAGAAGATTATCAGTGAAAGAACCTAATAAACCACCGAGGGTCATTAATCCTCCCCAAAGAACATCTCCCACCACAGTCTGCATACTACGAAATGCTTCAGAAACAGATTGTAACGTTGCACCCAAACTTTGCATTTTCCCAGGAATACTTTCATCAATATTCCCCACACTACCTAACTCATTAATAATGCTTACTGCTTTTTTAATTTCATCAACAGCAACACGAATAGGATTCTGCAGTCCAAGAAATATTGAAGATACCTGATAAAGTATGGTTGCTCCAGACAATAAAGTCATAGCACCCATTGCCTTGAACAGTTCCCACATTGCAGAACCAATCTGCTTTAACCCATCAATAGCACCAGATAAATCAAGTGAATCAAAGTCCAATGCTTTAATTACTTCAGCTATTGCTCTTACAAAGAGTAAAGCTTCAGCAGCTAAACCAGCAACTACTGGAATCATTATTGCAACAACAGCTGCAACAGTGAGAGCAGGTACAAGCATTGAAGTTATGCCTGCACTTAATCCTGCAAAACCCGCACTTGCAGTTGCAGCCTCAGCACCACTAGCAGCTGCTTTCGCACCAGTTCCAGCAGGAACAATATCAGCTACAGCTTCCAATCCATCCATTCCTGCTTCAGCTTTTTTTAATTTTTTAGAAGCATCACCAATATCATCAACACCATCAACTACATCATCAATAGCTTTAACAGATTTAGAAGATTTTTTAGCATCAATATCAATATCTGGAATATCACATGCTTCAACTAACTGCTCAGCTAATTGAGTTTTATTTTCTTTAATAGTTTTGATAGCACCATCACTTTCTTTAATATTAATGTCCCCATTTTTAAGAGCATTAACAACTTGATCTATTTCTTCATTTGATTTAGTGATACCATCAAGATAATCTTTCCAACTTTTTTTAGTATTTTTACGAGTATCAATGTCTGGAATATCCCCAGTTTCAGCGAAAGCTTCGAATAATGATTTTTTATCTTCCTTAATTTTATCAGTTAAGGTTTCAAATTCTTTTTTATTAATCTTATCTTTAGATAATGCTTTCTGTACTTTTTCAAGTTCTTTATTATCTTCTTCAATGTATTTGAGAAGGTCAGAGTAATTATCTTTTTTCTTTCCTTTGATAATTTCATCCATATCAACATCAGTGATTTCAATTCCACCAGCATGACTTGCAGCTTCAGTAATGGTTGTTGCATCTAGCACATCTGTTGAACCAGGAGCATATTGTACTTTTGCTTCACTAATATTTGCCATTGCATCAGTAGCATTTTTAGCAGAATCTGTAACATTATCTAATTCTTTAGCTGTGCCGTTAACAATACCTGAAAAAGTTTTCCAAGCATCGTTAATATTTTTTACACCTTGAATGATGTTTGAAAGATTGTAAAAACCTTGTGAAAGCATATCTACGCCTTGAACTGCTACAAGTATTCCTGCTGATAAATTTCCTCCCATGGCATTATCAAGTTCAAGAAACCCTCTTTTAACATCTTTAATGATAGGTAAAAATTCATTACCAATCTTTTTACCTGCACGACTGAAAGCTTTACCTAATTGAGCATCTAAACCCTCATTAGTATTCATCAATTCTTCTGTTGAACCTATAACTTCAGTTACTGCAGCCATATATCCTTCAACATCATCTTCTTTACCAGACCATAATCCAGTCCTCATCAAAGCATCTTCAGATATACCATATTGGTCAAGCGCTGCAAAAGCTCCTTTAATACCTTTGGACAGATCCATCATTGCAGTTTGAGCTCTCTCGGTTGAACCTGTTTGAGCAAGTACTGCTGCACCAAAATTAGCCATACCGCTAGTAATGTTATTCATTTCATCATCACTAGCACCAGTTGCAGCTTTGAAGGCATTCATCGCAGGAATTAACTCCTGCATAGAAGTAAGGCTTTTATCAGTAACACTATCAACAGTCTTATATAACTTCTCCGCACCGGCTGCAGTTTCAGTCATATTATTCAATAAGACCTTGTTAGTTTCTGCTTTACTACTAGTACCAAATATGACTTCAGAAGCAGTTTTACCCCCAGTCAATCCTGAAAGAAAACCATTAGCAGTAGTGCTAATGTTCATGAGTCCTGCATTCATAGTATTTATGGATGATGTAATGTTACTTGCCATTGATTTCACATTACCATCAATGCCTTTGGTTACATCACCAACCATATCTTTACCAAAAAATGTTATCATGACTTCTTCGTTGGTTGCCATATTTGCCTACCTTCTCATTCTTCGTTTATTATTTTTATTTTGAGCTTCAATTTCTTTAATGCGTCTTTGTTCTGCTTTAATTTCTTCACCATACTTACGCATAAGCATGATAATGTCTAAGTCATTTTTTTTGTAAATTACTTCAGATATTTTAATTCCAAGATGTTTTGATACTCTAAAATACACTTCACCAAGAAAACTATCTAATAGATGGAAATAAGTCTTCTTCAAAAGTATCGGTTAATCTTAACCTGCCACGTACTTCGTGGAATAATGATGTTTTTGTATTGATGTCTATCTCCTCCCAGAATCCAAGTCTTTCTTCAAAAGTAGTGTTTTCATCATCAATAAAAGTTAATCTATCAGCTAAAAACTCATTAATAATTTTTAAATTGTATTCAATTGTGTAAACTTTATCATTGATTTTATCCATGAGAGCATTGTACATTTTAGTTTCTTCAGGAGTCATAGGCTGTTTTGCTTCAGCTTTACTGATGAGTTTTCTCTCATCAACAGGCAGATCTCTAAAGAGACCTAATTGACTTCCTGCTCCTTCCAAGTATTGTTTATCTGTATATGGTTTGATTTTCATTTGTAAGAGATATTTTTCACCATTTATGTAATAGTTCATGTCAATACGGTATCTTGAATCATCATGGACAAGTCGGAGAAGCTCTGATTGAGTTTTAATAACTTTTCTGCTTGATTCAATGTTTTTCTCAACAGCATCTCCATTATAATCTTTAAAATAAGGTCTGTAAGATTGAAGAAGTTTTTTCAATTTTTTCTTTTCTTCTTCTGTTAATTCTTCTCTATTCATGCATTTTTCAGCAAGAATTTTCTCATTTTCTTTTAGGTAATCTAGTGGGAGTTGTTTACATTCATCAGGAAATTTAACTTCCCATAATATTGTTTCAGTTACTTCACTAACCATTACTATTCCTCCATCTATAAAAAAAAGAATTTGAAGAAAAAAGATAAATTTTTTATCTTTTTCTTTTCTTACTTAATGCAGTTCCTTCAATATCAAGAAGACTTCCTTCATCTTCGTGACTATCTTCAATACTACTAATTCTACAATGCATGAAAGTTGCCATTTCCTTATATTCTCCATCATCATCAAAATTAAAAACAGTTACTGGAAAGTTTATACGTTTTTCTTGATAAGAAGATAGAAGATCAAAATATTCTGGTGAAACACCACTAGCACTAAAACTGTACTCGTTTTTCCCACCTTTGTATCCGACTGGATCTCTACTATTAGTCACAGTTTTTGTTTCACTTTCTGTTGAGATACTTACACTAAAGCTTTCACATACAATTACTTCAGTACCAAGTCTTAATTCTCCTAAGTCGTAAATGTTATTATCAGGATTTATTGTTACAGACATTTTTATTCACCTCCAGTTACAGTAGCATTCGGAGATTCAATATATAAGCTAAATCCAATGCTTAAAGTTGAATTCACAGGTACTGCTACACCTTCAACTTTTAAATCCCATGGATTAATATCGGATTCAACAACATCAAGAACAGTGCCGTCCATCATTGAACCATTATTTATTTTCTCTTCTACAATCACATCAATATCAGATTGGAGATATGAAAGATTAACTTCAGTTTCATTTCTTTTAAGTTGCACATAGAGAGCATCGTATACCTCTCTTACTAATTGATCAACATTTCTTCTTGCATGTAATAAAGCATCATTTGGTCTAAGATCTGGTTGTGCAGCAAATGCAGTTGATACACCAAGATTAATACGAGTATGTATTTCTGAACCTGCAATTTCATCACGAATAAAAATAATTCCTGCATTTTGCAAGTCTAACTCTTCAGCAGGAGTTCTTTTATTAAATTCACCAGGTTTAATACTTCTAAAATCAATAAAACCAACTTCAACATCAGATGGAGTAGTACAGATTCTTCCAATAGTTTTTCCGAAACATTTTGGTTCTATAAGAATATCTCTTGTATTTTGAATACCGTTAGTTTCATCAGTGAAATCTTTAAGGTCTTCGTCAGTTGCACCTTGAATTGTGTAATAAGCTATTCTTGGGTTTCCTGTAGCAGCATCGAGTTTAATTGATTCTACAGCTGATTCCATGAGTGCTATGACATCAGTTAAAGCATCGGTTTTTTTAAATCCAACATATGCTTCTACTTGAACATCTCTTTTAGCTTTAACAGCTTCCATTGCATCTAACCATGCTTGAGTTACTTTTTTATTTTCTCCTTCGCCAGAAGATAATGTTGCGTTTCCAAGGTCAACTACATAGATGTAAGGTGCAGTTATGTCTGAAGAGGTTACTTTACGTACTTCTTCAAAAAATTCTTTAACAGCTTTTAATAATGGATTAGTGTCAATGCTGGTTCCTATTCCTCCATTTGCAACTGACCTGTTTGCTTCTTTGAAATTTTTAATTTTTAATATACCTTCAGCAGGTGTAGTATTTCCAGTAATACCGATAAAGACAGGTATTTGTGATCCTGTGCCTTTAAGTGTTGGATTACTATCTGCTTCACTGTAAATTACTTTTGGAGTATCAGTTATAGCCATAATTCTCATCCTGTGAAATTTTTAATAATTTTATTAAGTTCGGTCATGGTGATAGAAGGTTCAATGTCTTCTATCCCGTTTTCTGCTTCTTCTTTTCTGTATTGTTCGAGTAATCCTGCTTTGGATAATGCTCCAACAATAACGAAGTTTTTAACTTTTGATTTTTGAACTGCATCAAAGAGAGTTAACTTTTTATTTGATGCGGTTGCTTCTTCTTCTTTTTTTACTTCTTTTTTTGCTTCTGTTTTTTTAGTAGTCATATTAAATCTCCAGTAAATTCAATATTTTCATATAATTTTCCACCGATGGGGTAATACGTGTAATAATCCATTTTTAATTTAATAATAGTTCTTAACACCACGTTACTGATATCTAATTCATCTAAATCAGTTATGCTATCAATGCAGAATGTGTTTTTAATAATGTTATTTTGCTTAAAAAAAGATTCATAAATATTAGAGTTTGGGCATTGATTCTTATTCGCCCTAGGTTTATTACTAGTTAAAGCTTCACATTCTCTTTTTAAAACATTACAATAAGTTGTTTTATGATTATAATTACTGCATGTTGTATAATGGTTTGCTTCAGCTTGAAGTATGCGGTTTTGCACTTGTTCTGTAATTTTAACTCTTTGTTTATTAGTATTACACCAAATATTAATCCATACATTATCACGATATCTTTTTTGTATTTGCTGAATATGGTTTATTTCAGCATATCTTCTGCGAATAAAAATTTCATCAGCAGTAATAATCGTAATGCATGGTGTTTCATCAATTGGAGCATATCCTAATATACAATCAACAACAGAACCATCATAGCTTATGTTGTCCTGTAAAAGATCATAAAATGCTTTTTCCATTAACTTCATAATATCCCAGCTCTTTTTAATTCTTCATGAAAATATTCTTTAAATTTAGGAATAACTTGATTAACTGTACGAATTACAAACGGATTTGCAGGCATTTTACAGGTCCCATAATTAACATATTGCCAGTAAGGACGACCATTACTTCTAGCACTTGAACGTAACTCTCCAATTAAAGGATTAGGCTTGTTTTTACTAATACTTCTCTGTAGATTACCAGTTGGTTCATAACCTGTCTTTGATTGTGAGTGTCCTGGCCGTGGAACTTCTTTTTTAATAATGGTTTCAGAATCATGCAAAGTATGATCAATAGTTTTACTTAAAGGGTCTTCAAAACCTTTACCGTTCAATCCTAACTTTTTAAAATAGTCTGGATTAAAACTAACTTTAACACCCATTTGCATTATTGATTCATCTCCTTAACTTTTTAATTATGCATTTTTGAAAGTTTAACATATGATTCCACTTTTCAACAGATCCTACTATTTCATAAGAATTATTTTCAATCACTAATCTATCTGTATCTTTGATGTTGATTTGTGAGGGCATGTAGACATTGTAAGTGTCCTGTAATATTTTACCAAATATTTCCATGCTTGAATTGTTTGATAATGGTTGTATGTCTGCGTCAATGGTTTCACGATACGTATAAGTATTGTCACCGTATTTATCTTTACCATCATAGGTGTGTAGGTCTATTTTTGTGTTTTTAAAAAAAGGAATCATTTTATATCATCCTGCAGAATGCAGAGTATCTTTCTTTTAATTCATTTAATGCATTGTTGATTTTTGCACCTTTACCTATGCTGGTATCGTAGGTTATTGTTATTTCACCTTCTTTTATGCTTGAAGCATCTTTATCCCATCCTGTGTCTAGGTGGTATTCCATTATGTCATTGATTAAAGGTAGGATATACATCGAATAATCATTTGTTGATATGCATGAGGTATACTTTAATTTTAAAAAACCACGTAGGGTATTATTTAAATAGATTATTCCTCCATCATAATCAATGATGTAATCATCACTTGTTAAATCCTCTTCTCCAATTTTAATATGGTGGATTTTATCAAGTGGAAAATAGTCTAAAATTATAATATCATCAAAAAAATTTCTCTCAACTTGAGTAAACACAGTAGGTTCAAGAGGAACACCAATCTTTTGTGTAATTTGAGCTTTAACTAATCCAAGCAACTTATTAAAATCATCATCTGATAAGTCCAATCTCTTTTTAATATCATCTTCACTCAACATAAAAAATAATCCACCACAAATATCAATCTCTTTTTTCTTCATTCATCATGACTTTGTTAAAGTAACATCAATAGTAGTACTTTTAGAAACAGTAACATTAGCAGAATAATCAGTATGGTCTGTAGCTGTTACTGTTAAAGTTTTACTACCTTTACTTACATTCTTAACAGTACAACCTCCAGCAGCACCAGTAGTACCAGTTTTACCATCAATACTTACTGTTGCACCATTAACTGCACCATCAGCATCTGTCACATTAAATGTTAAATCAAAGGTTTCAGGATTCCCCTCACTATCAGGGAGAAGCATCACCAACACCAGTTATAAGTCCATCTTTAAACTCACCATTAGTTAACATGGTAAGAAATGCAGCTACAACATTTTTATAAGCTAATTTATTAACAGGCAAATCAGTGATTAAAGTAGGAGGCATTAATCTTCTAACTTCAAGAGTAGTAGAATCAAGAATAGCCATTTTACCACCATTAGTAGTATCCCAATTCCTATCAATAAGAATAGGAATTTCAGTACCCATCATAGATTCATATGCTACAACACGATGACCTAAACCAATATCAATTTTATCATTAAATCTTCTGTATGGTGCTACAATTGATTTTAATTGTTTAGCAACATCATAACTGCAAACCATAACATCAGGGTTACTGTTATCGTTATTTAAATCTTCAAGCATGTCATCAATAATACTTTCAGTAATTGGTTCTCCTTTAAGATCTTCAGTATGAGTAGTGATAGTTGAGGAAATACCTTTGAAATCTTTAGAAGTATTACTACCAGTACCTTCAAGAATTGCTTTATCGGTTTTAGTGTTAACTTCAATAAATTTCTTATCTTGTCTACGTGCAAGAAGATCCATATAAGTATTACCCATTTGAGACATCATGGAAACTTCAATAGGAGCTACTAATGCTTTCATTTTATCAGTAACTTCTGTGATTTGTTCTGCATTTGCATCAGGAATATTATCTAATTCACCAATCCATGCAACATCATCATTTTCAGGTTGTTCTTTAAAGTAACCTACGATTGCTGCTTTATTATCAAGCACTTGTCCTTTACTTTCAAGATATCTTAATAATGGAGCATTTTCAAATGTTTTACTTTGCAATACTGGAGAATACTCCAATTGCATTGCACTAGGATAATCACTAACTTGTTGGAAAGTTTTTTTCAATTCAGCTATCTCTGCACTATTACTTGCTACTTTACTGACTATATCATCCATTTTCATCATAATTAATTCACATCCATTTCTTTTTATAAATTGTTAATTACAGCATCAATTAAAGGATCTCTGCTTCTTTGTTTTTTCATTAATATTTCAGCAGTTTCGTGTGTGCTGTACACATTTTTTTGAATTGCTGGTTCATCATCTCTGTTATTGTTAATTTGAAGATTAGGTGCTGGTGAACGGTTATCATTTAAATTCTTAAAGAATTTATCTTCAAAGCTTCCAAAAGTATCAGAAATTGATTTACTAATCATTTCTTGTATTTCTTCTGGTTTGATTGCTTTAGTTATACTATCATCATCACCTGCAGGTTCAGTATTTGAATCATCATTGTCATCTTTTTTTAATTCGTCTTTAACAATGTCTTTAACTTCGTTTCTAACAGATTCAGTTATTTGTTCAACGAGTCCTTGTTCTTTTTCACTCCATAATTCATCAACAACTTCTCTGATTTTAGATTCAGTATCTTCTTTATTTCCATCATTTTTTTGTGGTTCTTGTTGATTTTTATCTTCCATATTATATTCCTCCATATTTTTGAGTATTTTATTACAAACACCTGCGAAACATTTACCTTCAACTACTCCTTTAGCAGTAGTGACTGTACCTAAAGTATCCATGTTAGCAGGCATTGCAGTGAGACTAATTTCATCTAATCTTGCATTTTTAACATTCCAACCACCATCACTGTTACGGTCAAAATCAGTAGGTGCTCCACCAATACTTAAACCAAGGTTCACTCCAATGTCTAACATTTCTTTAATGTCTGGAGCATATTTAGAAAGTATTGTAGCGCCAATTTCTAATGAATCATTATTGGAATCTATAACTTTGTTAATAGAACCTAGTAATCCATTAAATAAACCATACTTGTGGTCTCCATGAAGATTTTTATTAGATGTTAATAATTGTTTCTTCATAGAGAGTATAGCTGATGGTAGCATTCGGTCTTTCTGCAAGTCCTGTGTAGTAGTACTTGCTATTCCGGTTATGTCTAATGTTCCATCATCATTTAAAACATAGTTTGTATTGTTTTGTGATTTTTTAATAAGTGGAACATAGACTTTGAATTTATTATTTTCCATCTTAAATCAACTAAAAAAAAGGTTTTCAATATTTTTAAACAATTGTAGAAGAGAAAAGAAAAAAGAAAAAATATGTTATTTTTTTTACTCTTCAATATACACTGTAACGATTTAGAAAAAAAATAGGAGTATGAAATTAGAAAAAAAATAATAATTGGTTAAAAACAGAACCATTAATAATGCAAGAGCAGAGATTCGAACTCTGGTAGACCTTATGTCAACAGGTCCTAAACCTGTCCCCTTTAACCACTCGGGCACCCTTGCCTATAAGAAAGGAATTAGTATCAAAAAATAAAATAATTTATATGATTACAGGGCAAGCATATATAAATTTAAATTAGGCATAATATTAGATCCATATATAGCAGTAGCTTCATTAAATGTTAATAAACTCACACCAAACTTCTTTGATGCATCATCAAAAAGAAAATCCATGATTTCACCTGTAGACTCGACACTACCACCATAGACTTTTGGTGAATCTTCAAGCCAGCTAATAAAAAAACAGCAATGATCTAAAATCTCTGTCAAGTATTCACGAATATACCAATCATTTTTAGTATGTTCGCTAAATATTTTGTTAGTATTGGAAACAACATAACATGCTAAAACATGCAAATGATGATCTTTATTAAAAATGTAAGGTTTACATAGTGTATTGATAGCTCTTTTTTGAACTTCAATTTCTCTGTTATAATCTTCTACCATGGTCAAACGTCCTCCAAGACAATATATAATTATTTGTTACATAAAACTAAAAAAAGTAGGTAGATAGATGAAATTTTACAATTTAGATTCATCAATAGGAATAGGATTATCACTAGTGCCAAAAAAATCAGGCAACTGATCTAATCGGATGCACCATGCTTTCCATTCATAATACGCTTTAGGATCTTTTAACCATAATTTTTTAGCATAGGCTTTTTTCTCTTCATAATCCAGACTTTCCATGATTAAAACTTCATCAGGATTTCCCCAACTTCCAAAACCACATGCACCATCTAAAGTTCCACTAGTCATAATTAATAATTATGCTATTATATCCTAATAAATGTTACGTCCATACCATATTGTTTTAATTCTGATTTATACAATTCAACATATTTATCATTGTGTTTTATGGCATAATCATTTAATAATTTATTATAAATATCTTCATTATTCTCTTTTAAATCCATCCAGTTTTTTTTAGACTTATGAAAATCAGAGAGTATCTCTTTTTTAATGGATAATACACAATTTTCAAGATTTTTTAAATTATTTTTGTTTTTTTCTAACCCATTATTCTTAATAAAAACAGTCCCAAATTTGTTAGTAATAATACCATACTTAATACCACATTCTGCATAAAGAACAAGATCTTCTGGAGAAGGTAGAGGAGTAGTATTATCTGGATGGTTATGAATTAATGTCGGATTATCTTTATTAAAACCTCCCTTTTTTAACCATGAAGGCATATCTACACCATTCCTATTCCAATTTGTAAATGCATTGATAATTCCATTTTTAGTTATTGCAGACGCATATTCAATACTTCCATAATGAATTTGAGGTTTAAATTTATAAATCAAATTAACTACCCCATCCATATCATTTTTATCAACAAATCCATTTAATTTCTTTCTAAGAGTTTTTTCATTTATAAATATTTGTTGTCCATTTTTACTATAAGGTCCAAGATCATATTTTGACTTACTATTAAAGAATGAATTCATTAAATCCTTTTCAGTTAATGGTGTTAGGTTTATTACTTCTGGTTTAAGATTATCTCTTCTAGACTCCCACACTGCAGTATAAGTACAACGACAATTAGGATGCAAAGGAACCCAAGAAAGACTATTCATATCACTAATTCTATGAACACGATCTTTTCCCCGATTATCATAAATAATCTCATCACTATTAAACTCATAAGCATTCTCTAAACACAACCTGCAAACATGCCCGTCTTCAGCAGTTAGGATTTTAACTTCAGTATAACCTTCATTAACATAAGACTGTAATATTCCAGTATTTTGTGCTCTGCTAACTTCTGTTTTAGCAATCATTACAGCACGTTGTTTAGGAGTAAAAGTACTGCCAGGTAAACGAGTAACACCTAATTCTAATAATTCATTAGCTACATTATAAGGATTTTCACCAGTAGCTATTCCTTTAGTGATAGTGTTTTTAACATTAGCTCTTAAATCATTACTTAAACTTCTTATTAATTGGAAATTATAATGTCTTACAAATTTAAGAGCTTCACGGTCAGTGTCTGTGAAAACTAGTCTACGGCGTATGTCATTATAGCCTTTAAGCTTACCTTGATTGTATACTTCTTCTATTAAATCATCAACATGATGATAATTATTTTGTAATATCTCTTCCCATTCATCTTCTAATGACTGGAATATTCCTTGTTGATATTTTGCTTCCTCAAAGAAGTAGTCTTTTGATTCAGTTGAATTTAACCATTGCTTACCAGCATTTAATTGTTGGTCAATAATTTCACTGATTATATTATAATATTTTTGTGTTCCTGTAGAATCACGTGATTTATTTATTCTAAATTCACCCCACATATCCAAATCATCAATGAGCATGTGGTTAGTTTTGATTCTTTCAGCTGAAACCATACTACTGGTACTCCTTACGTAATCTTTCCATAGTCAATGCTTTTTCCAGACTTTTAACATTCTCCATTCCATTACCCATATTTTGAGGAGACATTAACATGTTCTGATTTAATGGTAAATCACCCCATTCTACAGGAGATAAACCATAATCAGCACGAACTTCATTAATGGATTTAATACCTTTACTTACCTGCAAATCTTCTATTTGAGCACGAGTTAATTTATTCTCTAAATCCATATGGTTATATTCAAAAATTTCTTTAAATCCAGATCTACCTATTACTTTATTAAAATTGTTTTCAATTATTTTACAATCACCAGATAAGGTATTGTTAAAGCTTTTTTCTTGCCCGGATTCAGTACCAGAACCTAAACTTGCAGTTTCAATAATACCAACAACTGCAGGAGGTACTTGAAAACCAACTAACACACGGTCTCTACTGTAATTTAGTAGATTAATAAAATCCATATCACGATTATTATTACTTGTGTTTTGGTATGTAGCATTTTTAACAGCTAATAAACCTTTCTTGTTCTTATCATTTTTCACACGATTTAAGAATGCTTGTATACTAACATTACTGGTGTCTTTACCAAAACTAATAATTCCCCGAGGATCCATTCCATTATTTTCAAACATTTCACGATTATGTTTCATACCACTAAATTCTAAAGCAATACTTAAACCAATACTATCAATTTCACTAATACCCCATATATTATTTTTAGCTTCAGCTCTTGCTTCATGAATATGGATTATTTCATCATTTTCATATCTATAATCACTGTTTCTCAAACCCCATTGGTCAGTATCTTTATGATACACAATCAACTCTGTAGGGATATGTTTAAAGCCAATAGGAATATTACCATATTTTGGATTATAATTTACTTCAAGAAAACAGTCACCTGTTAATTTCCATGATTTCCATATCTGTTCATTTAATGTTGCGAAAGTATCAGTGTTAAGCTTACCTTGAGGGTCATTAAAAAGATTATATAAGTAGTTAGATGTTATATAATCAGTTTCTAAACCTTGTGGGGTGTTAATACTAAAACCGTTAATAAGACTGTAACGACTGTATGCTTTAATACATGATTTCACATAAACATTGTTATATGCTTCATAGTAAGTATCTAAATCACCAGTGTCTTTATTTGCTTGGTTAAAACTCCAACTGTAATCATTCATAAATGAATTGAATAATGAATTCTCTTCAGGATTTTTTAAACCAGGTAGTTTTCTTATTCCTTTTTTTATACTATTAAAAAAATTCATCCAATAAATCTCCTATCATCTTTTCTCTTTTTTTTAAATTTCTATTATCTCCACAATATCCACACCGATAAACTCTCTGTTTAAGTAGTTGAATGCATGAGCAGCTGCATCCACTATATCATCATGCTTACCATTTGGAAATGCTCTAAATTCATCACGTAAAGCTTGTCTTAGCTTATCATCTGTAATATCCACATAGACATTACCATCATAAATATAATCTTTAAATGGTGTGGCACGGTCAGCTTTACTGTTATTTGATACTGGTATTGCTTGTTCCACAAAATATCCCTCTAATTGTTCTTCCCAATTATCATACAATAGTTTTCCAGCTGCAGCTACACCAGTTTCAATAATGCTAATATTATCTGGTCCATCAAGATGGACTTGGTCATGCACAGTTTTAGTAGTATGTTTACCAAACTGTCCCCGCACATAATCTGTAATTAAAACACTCTTATTATCACTTAAAAGGTACATTGGTAAACCTACAGTGAAGTCGTTTTTACCAGGATCACTGGAAGCCATATCCCAACCACGAACCATCTGGGCAATAGTTAATTCTTCAGGCGGTGCTTTCCAATGAATCTTTTTAAGGTCAAAGAAATCTGAACTATCATCAATTGGTTTTTGTTGAAAAATAGACTGGAAAAGCCGTTCACCTATACTTTCTCTTTTCTTTTCCAGTTTCTCTATCGGATATTTCTCACTCCATAATGGATTTCCATCATCTTTGATAGCTGAAAATTCAATGAAGTGATATTCATCAGCACGATTCTTTTTAAAATATCCTTGCAGGTCATCACTATGCCAACGTGTATGTAATAAAACGAGTTTAGTATGAGGTTCTATCCTTTGTTCTATAATAGTATCAAACCAGTCAATCTTCTTCTGCAATAATGTTGGTGTAATATCTTCAAATCCATTATACGGATCATCAATAATAATGTAATCGGCATCTTGACCAGTGATTGAACCTCCAGCACCTACAAGCCTTATATTTCCACGATATAATTTGCCGTTACGGTCACAGAACATTAAATGGTCTTTAGCATACTTAATATCAGACAAATAAACATTAAAGTAAGCACCATATAATCTAATGAATTCTCTTAACTGAATACCAAACTTTTCAGATAAATTAGCAGAATTATTTACTATAAGAATGTTAAGATTTGGATTTTGAAAGATTAACCATAATGGATAAGCCAAAGTTACCATTGAGGATTTACTATGACGTGGAGGCATAGCAACACATAAACGCTCATATTCCCCAAGTGTTAATGCTGTTAATTCTTGAGATAGTTTGTCAATATGTGGTGCTTCATAATTCTCACTATAATTTGATGTGATAAAAACACGATAGAATAAGTATAAATCATTTAAGATTTCACTCATTTCTTCTTCGCTTAGCATTTAAAATATCCCTTATTTTTTCTTCATCAAAGTTAGATAGGTTATGTTTGTTTTCCACGTCTGCTTTAATCTCATGCTTATCCTTTTTACCGTAATCATCAGGAAATGTTCTTTCAAGTATCCAGGCACTAGACTGCCAAGATTCATCTTTCGTAATCTTGTCCAGGTGATAGAATTTGAATTTACTATTGGCTTTTTGGAATCTTTCGTAGAATTTCTTATATTTACCAGACCTGGCATTCTTGCCTTTATCAAGCCAGTCATGTAATGTTTGACGGCTTATGTTACAAAGGTTAGCGCAGTCTGTAATGTTTAATCCATGTTCACGAGCATTACATAATTGCTCTACAATCTCTTCATTAAACCTAACCATAATCGATTCCACCTCCCTCTTTTTTTGACTGTCAATTTTGTCAAGTTTCAATTTAATTAATCATAAAAGTAATTTAAAAAAAGAATACAAAAAAAATATAAAAATAATTAATATTGATACATGAAGTTAACAATCTTTTATTTTTTCACTAATCTTCTCAAGCAACTCACTATAATCTAACTGAAATGCATCTTTAAACTCTTCATTATCAGAAGCATATAATCCATTTAAAGAAGTAAGTTCATGTTCAATTTCTTTTAACAAATCGTCCATAATAATCACACTCTACTGAAATTAATGTCAAAAGGTTTACCTAACCACATTCTCCAATTACATTTAACTTTTTTATTTTCAGAATTTCTAAAAACACTTTCATAATTTAACGGAATTAATTGTTTTATTAACCATTTTAAATTCATAATTATTTCACCTCTAATTTATTTTCTCTGCTTCCATACCAGTGAACTCCTCCCACCTGTCAATAATAACCTGGCAGTAATGTGGATCCAATTCCATCATGTAACATTGACGATTGGTTTGCTCACAAGCAATCAAAGTACTGCCACTACCTCCATAGAGATCAAGAATATTTTGTCCAGGTTCTGAAAAATCAGTGAGAATATTAGCTAGTAATCCTACTGGTTTTTGTGTTGGGTGTACTCTTTCTTTTAGTTCTGTTTTACGGTCGCCTTCTCTTAAAAGACCACTCCATAAATGTTTATAGAGTTTGCATTGTTTACCTTCAATATTAGTCCATGCAAGTTCTATATCTGAAAATCCATTATCTGGTGCATCTTCTGGTTTCTTAAACCAGCATAACCATTTTGGTGAATCTGGAAGTTTACTGCTAAAATTATTAGCTCCCCAAATAATGCTCTTTTTATCCAGGTTTAAAATTAATGATGGGTCAAATGGTTTATCATCATCAGTAATCTTTTTATAGGTTTTAGCTTTAACGATTCCAGGTGCCCCACCTTTTCCAAAACCTATTTTTGATGTAGTTCCTACGGTTCCATCATTTTGAACAATATCTATTCCATATGGTGGGTCTGTTAGTATTAAATCAATTTCCCCCCCAGTTGTGGTAAGGAGTTTTTTAATGTCTTCTTCATTAGTACTATCACCGCAGATTAATACATGGTCGCCTAGTCTGAATAGGTCTCCGTGTTGTATTTCTGTTTCTTCGGGAGCTTCTGCTGTATATTCATCTTCAATAATTTCTGTATTATCTGTTAATTCTTTTTCTATGTCGGTGTTTAGTTCGCCTAGTTCTATTTCATCAAATCCTGTTAGGCTGATGTCTAGGTTGGATAGTTGTATTTCTTCGAGTAGTGGTTGGAGTTTTACTGTATCCCATTCTCCACTTATCTTGTTTAGTGCTAGGTTTAGTGCTTTTTCTTGTGCTTCAGAACTTATTTTTAGTTCTGTGTCTTCGAATACCCAGCCAATATCACCAAGCCTAATTAAATTCAACTCTGGTTGGAAGTCATTATCTGCTGTATACTTATTATACAATGCTTCATATCTTTGATGACCGCCAATGATTTTATTGTTTTTAAGGTTGATTATTATAGGGTCAACTAGACCAAATTCATTAATACTATTTTCTAGTTTCAATAATTCCTGGTCAGAAATCTTTCTCGGATTATATTCTGCAGGATTCAGATCCACTAGACTAATTTTTTCCAACTTCATAAATTTTATACTCCTAGACCTTTTAGTAATATTGTTACTAATGCTCCCCCACCTATTGTTAATGCTATTCCCGCCAGCCATTTATAGGCGTTTACTTCTGATTTTAGTGTTGATATTTGAATATTCAATGCGTTAATATTTTTATTATTGGTCTCTGTATCCTTGTTGATCTCTTTCTGGATTGTTGTCATTTCAGTTACTGCACGTATCAGGGAAATCATTTCGTCTCTTTCACGATTCATGTCATTTTGAATACTTGTGATTTCTTCATGTTTCTTATCAACTCTTGTCTTTAATTCGACCATTTCTGTTTCAAGGTGGTTTATTTTTTGTTCTATCATAAGGTATCTGTCTTCTGATTGCATGAATCCACCTCGTCTTCAATTTCATCAAGACCTTGAAGAGCATTAATTACTGTTTCTTTTCCATCATTGTTTGATGATTTCTTGATAAATTCTATTCCGTCTTTTGAGAGATAACCTCCAAGTACCCCTACAACAACGGAGCTTAAGTTGTCATTACCTATTATGACTGTTATTATTCCGATTATGATTAGTCCTGCTATTAATAAAGTTTTGTTATTGAATTCCATTGTTCTATTATTCCTCCAGTATATTGGATTTTCTTTTTTTGTGGGATTGTTGGTGGAGGGAGTTGCACCCTCATCTTTTAATTGAGACAATAAAAATAAGCTATTACCAACATCTGAAAAATTATATTATATTTTTCAATATACTCTGTAACGATTTAGAAAAAAAAGAAAAAAAAAGATTTTTAAACTTTAAGTCTGTTCCGTTCTCTTTGAATTATACGGTACTCTTTACTGAAATCAGTGTTTGCATGGCAGGATAGGTTACCTGAACCTAAACCCCAATACTGGTCAGATTTAACAGTACTGTATTTTGACCTGTACCGTCTAACTCTTCTGTTAGTTAACTCAAGATTTGCATAACGTCTGCATTCGCTACTGCAATAGACTTGACGGTTATGTGTTTTAATGAATTCTTTACCACACCACTTACACTTCATAAATCATCATTTTCTCCTAATAATTGTTTTAACCTATCTAATGAAGTATCATCTTCCGCTGCATCCAATGTTGGATAATTCAAATCAGCAAAATCTACAAGTATCAAACCACAATTTGCACAGAATACTATATTCCTGTGTGTGTCAAAAAGTATTTCTTCAGAACTGCATTCAATACACGATTGTATTAACTCATATTTTGTACAATACCTCATAACCCCATAGTGTCCCCCAATTCTTTTTATTCAATAATAAGGGATAACGAATTAGAAAAAAAATTAGTTTATTTTCAACCTCCTTTTTTCTCTTAAAATCATTAATTGTTCATAATCCCAATCGGTATGGGCATGTTCACCTAAAGATCCAGTACCCACCCAACGATGATATCCTCTACCATGCTTCTTGTAGAAACGGCGTACACGTTCAGCGGTATGTTCACGGTCACTATAACCTCTGCATTCGCTACTGCAGTAAACCTGCCTGTTATGTGTTTTAATATAAGGTTTTCCACAATACTTGCACTTTGAAATATAGAACTTGGATTGTGGGTTATCTGGATCTTTTTTAAGTAACATCTCTCTAAAAAAAAGAATTAAATATCAATTATGAATATCTTTTATTCTTCCAGGTCATCTATTATCCATCCAAGGTATATTCTCGCCAACTTTTTCTTAAGCTCGAATAATTTTATTGACTTGATAAGATAATCTGCTGCTTCTTTATTTTTAATTTCCCCAGAAAAGCTTATACTTCTTGGAGATGTTTTAATTAATTTCTTATCTTTCTCTGGTGGTAAAGTTACCGTATAGTCTATAACTTTTACATCTTCTCCATTAATTTTCATTATTGGTTTAGTCATGAAAAATATTTCACCCCTTTCTCCATGTTTCCTCTAATCTTTTGTGTTGTTTTCTTTCCTCTGAATTTACAATGTCTGGTGGGGAATGCCATGCTAAAATGTACTGTGATGTTTTTTTACAGTTTGGGCATTGTACATAGCGCACAGGACATAGTTTGTTGTGTTTAAATTCGCCGAAGATGTAGAATTTCAATATCCATAACCATTCCCATACTTTCCATTCGTGTCCACACCATCTGCATTGAACTTTATATTTCCTCATGTTTTTCTACTCACCATACACCCATCATTTTCGGTTTCTAATCTTCTTAAAAAATCTTCTTTTATCTTTTCAATGTTAATATTATAATTAGGCTTAAGGCTATTGCCTAATTCGGTCCAATATTCTTTTCTTTTTATGAAAAAATTTTTAGTAGGTTCACACATATTTATTTCAATTACATCGAAGAATGTTTCTTTTGAGATTCCTGCAACATGAGAAAAATTATCCCATAATCTTTCAGGATTGTCTTTTACAATGTCCCCTGCTGTAAAATAGCCAATTATTTTCTTTTCAGGTGAACTAGAGTATATGAAAATTTTATCAACATTTTTTCGGAATATTCTTTTTCTGAATTCGTACTTTTTCTCATGTGAAATAATTTTCTCAATGAAGTTAGGTTTTATTGAAATTAACAGATCCATTATTCCGTCCTCATTTAAAATTTTATAATTCCTTTACTATCTTCTGTGATTTTCTTTTCCAATTCTTCATCAGAAAGATCATTATCTAATTCACCAAGATCTCTTAACCAGTCATAGTGATTGAATACTCGGTTAGCTAATACATCTCCTTCCAATAAAAATATTTTTTCACAGCCATCATATACACCCATCTTTATAAGAAGGTCTGCTGTTTCTTTATCTTTAACAAAGTGGTGAGTGTTATGATATCCCCCCATTGCCCACACCTTATATATTGAACCCATTATCTAATTCCTCCATTTCAAGCTTTTTTATAAATTCTTTTAATTCTTCTTTACCTTCTAAAAAATCATAACACGATTTAACAAAAAATGAAATACGATCCAAACAGTACTTCGCACTCATATTTGAATCAAGCAACGCAGAACAATATCCTTTGATTATTTCAACTTCAGTTTCGATATTATCATCTATATCATCCAATGCTCCTTTTAGCCCTTCAACATCTTCTACTAGAACATAATTAGCAATACACATTAACAAATCATTAACATCTCTTTCATTAACCATTATTCAATCCTCCATTATCCCCAAATTCCATAACAAAATAAAATTACTACCAGATTAAAGAATAAGCTTAGATAAATCCAAAGATTATCTTTAGATTCTGCCTCATTATTCTCATGTCCCCAGATTGTCAAGTTTTGTAAAACAATCAACTGCCACGAGGATAAAGGTTTGCCTGTAAAAATCCTTCTTTGAGAATAATAGGACTCTTTAAATCTTTCAACATCCTCATCTGTCATCACATGTATTGGCATCCAAGAATCATAAATTCCTCTTTTCTTAAGATCTTCTGCAGATTTTCTACTTTGAACATAATTTATTGGTTTACTCGAATTCCACTCATCCAGATACATTGCATATATCTTATTATTCATTACTAATTCCCCCTATCATAAAACACCAATTTCATCTTTTATTCTTTGTAACTGGCTTTTATCCCACTCCACTTTCCGTAATTCTTCAACTACCTTCTTTGCAGTGGCTTCATCACTATAAGTTCCAAATTGACGAGATTTACCATTGATTTGTTTATATACATGATATTTTCCATTATGTTTATTGAACCAATAATTCCTAGGATTAACACTATACCTTGGTCTTATCTCCACTTCGCCATTGTCTCTTGCTTCGTAGAGTATTCTTCTTACCCATGTTTCGCTTCCATCCAATAGTTCACCTATTTTTTTCATGGATAATCCTTCACGGTATAATCGTACTACTTCCCGCTCCTCTGGATCTTCTTGCACATTTTCAATTATCCGAACATTAACCAAGTTAATCAATCCTCCTCTGAATCGCTAGGTGCAAGATAATATTTTAACACTACTCCATCAGCATTATTAAAAACCAGATTTAACGGTGAACCATTATCAAAACAAACATAAACATTACCATTACCTAACAACTCCTCTGCACAACCAGTTCCAGAGGAAATCATTCTTAAATCATGCAATGCATTAGAACTATAAACAGATTCTGCTATTTTAATAATGGTTGGATCAAAATATCTTCGTTCGATAGCCTCATGATAAGTAGTCTTTGTTATTAATTTCCCAGAACCACTGATTAAATGAACTTCCCCAATACAGTAAGATGATAGTTTTCTGAATGTTTTATAAGGCAATACTGCATTTACTTCCATGTAGCATTCTGGAAATTTAATGCTCTCTTTTAATTCATCAGTATTCTTCATAGTTATTTCTTCAATACCATCATATTTTTCAATGAATGTTAAATTTTCAGCATTTCCTTTGATAGTTAAAAATCCTTCGGAATATCTAAACATATCAGTGAACTTCTCACCTTTTTTAAAGTATATTGTTGTTGATTCTGTTACATTATACTTTGAAAATAATTTTTTTTCTATTGCTAATTCTATGATACAGTTATATTTTTTACTTGAAAATCTGGATATCATCTTATTTTTATTGATGATTATTTCTAATTCTGTACGCATATGGTAACTTATTTCCCAGATTAAGTCTATTAAACTACGCTCTTTTAATTCGATTTCGAACATTCTATCACTCTCTCTCTTTTATTCTGTTTTTGCTAGTTTTGTTAATCCATTAAAACCATTGAACAAGGTGAAAGTCACTGCCAATGAAGCAAATACTCTACTATATCCATTTAAACCAATCATTGTCATTAAATGGTAGGTTAAACAGGCCATTCCAATAAATATTATAAGGTTAATTAACAGGAGTATTCCTGCAAGTGCCCCAATAAGCTTAGGATCATCATTCATAGTAAGTCCCTCATAAGTTGATCTATTCTCTTTTTTAACTTAGCATTTAGATATGATTGTTTTCTACATTCTTTATCCCATTCTACATCATGTATTACATTATAATCTAGATAATCCTCTTTTGCTGTTGAGTATTTTCTTAAAGCTTGTATTAATTCCAGTGATGCATTAGTTACTTCTTTCATTTTTCCTTTTACTTCATCTTCTTGTGCCATTTTTCAATCACTCCTCATCAATAATTATCATTACAACTGCTAAAACTGCCATTACTGATAATAGTATACTTAAATCCAATTTTATCCTGCTCCACTAATTTGTTTTATAATGTTTGATGCAAGTTTAGATCCAATGCCTGGAACACGAAGTAGATCTTCTTGTGTTAAGTGGTAGACATCACTCCATGTCAAAAGGTCCAGTTCATCCACAATACTATTAGCACGACCACTACTTATTCCATTTAAACAATAACATAATGCATTGAATGCAGGATTCTTATCTTTATTATCAAATTTTTTGCATAATGGTTTACTGTCCATGCATTTCACTGCCTGTATATGCATTTGATAAAATGCATCATTGATGTTTCCAGGTACTGTTAGGACTGTAGTGTGAGTGTTGAGTCTTGCAATTGCACCATAATATTGTTTCATAGTAAAACCCTGATGATTGTTGGTTTCTTTAATTGCTCTTTGAAGGTCACGAGCACTACCATTAATAATTACGAAGTGATAATCAAACTGTTCTAATTGATTAATGGCTTCATTAAATAACCGGTTATCTAGAATACTTCCAATAAAATCTGCTTGAGTCTTGTATTCAAAACAAACTTTATCATTAAAGATATAATCTCCGCATGGTAATTGTTCTACTTTCACAGTGTAATTGTATTGGGGAAAATATTCCTCTGCAAGTTTTATTCGTGATTGTTCACGACTATCAACCTGTAATAAAAGTTTAGAATTCTTATTTCCCATATGCAACACCTTCACAATCTGTTACTGCCTCTAAAAAATAATCATTAAACAAGCTGCTATTTTTCTCTAATAATCCTTCTAATGATTCATCAATAACATAACAATCACAGTAATCATCTATGCCTCTAACTCCACGACCATATGCTTGCTCCAATGGAAGTACGGTTTCACGAATATACCATTCTGGATCTCTTTGTCTTAGAATATTTGTTTGCACATCACCCAAGTATGGGAATGGTAGTTTGTAAATTATCTGGAATCTACATTTATCATCTTTAAAGTCCACTCCGGTGTGTACTCCAGCACCTATAAGTATTGCTGGTTTTTTATTGTTTTCAAACATGCGAATGGAGTCTTCACGATTATAATATCTACTATCTACAATAATGATTGGTCTATCAGTATATTCTTCTAGAGATTTTTTAATAAACCATGATTGTTGGTTACTTGCTGTATGGATAACTCCTTTAACTTTGCTGTAACTGGTAATTATGTTATTAACCATGTTAATTGCAGTGGGATCTTTCCAGTTAGGTACACCTTCTGTAATGCCACTCATATTTTTAACATATGATGTGTAGACTGGTCTGTTTTCCTTTGGAAATGGTGATTTGCTGAATATGTAATAAACATCATCTTCAGGGATTCCTAATTGTTTGCAGAAAGCTTTTTTACCTCCTAATGTACCTGTCATGAATAATTTAACATCACCATTATCAAACAGAACATCTGAATATTCTGAACTATTTAATGGTTTTAAACTCATTGTAAGATTAGAATATTCTAATTCCCCATCATTTATGATAGCCTTTTTAGTTGGTAAATCAATAACCCAATCTTCAATATTTTCTAATTCATCAATCATAGTGGAGTATTTTTTAATAGTTGATCCTTTTTTATTTAATTCGTCAGCATTTTTTGGATTTTCATATTCCTTTTTGACAAGGTCAATTAGCCTTTCACATATACCAATCCAATATTCAGGTGCTTGAATTTCAGTTAATTTACCGCCATTTCGGACATGATCAAAGATATCAATTCCAAAATTTCTTATTATAAATCCTCTTCCAAGTTCATGACTTATCATTTGTTTAATAAAAGAATCTGCTCTGTGTGCTTCATCAAGTATTAATAACTTTCTTTTAAGGAATGAGTTATCATATTGTCCTGCAAACCAGAGATAATGGTAGTTGGTTATTATGTGTTTTGATGCTAGTGCCTCTAGTTTTGCTTTTTTGTATTTGCAGTCATCACATAATTTTGGTTTAAGCTCTGTTGCTGAGAGGTAACATTCATCACAGAAGCTTCCATATTTACAAGGATAGTTGCCTCTTCCTTTAATTTCTGTAACCATACTTGCATAATCATCAAGGTATTGTTTTTGAAGTTGCTTTGTCATTGTTAAAATATATGAGTCACCGTACCAGTCTGCAATTGTAGTGGCTATTGCACTTTTACCAATACCTGTACCTGCTTCAAGAATTATGTATTCGTAATCCATGTTGATTGCGTCTGCAATTTCGGTGATTATTTCTATTTGATCTTGTCTTGGAAGGTATTGTTTTAAACTCCAGTGATTCATGGGATTCATATTGTGCACTCTCCAGATGATAGTAATTTGTTTTTATATTCATGTAATGTGCGACTATCTTCTCTTAGTAGACTTAATCTTGTTAAACAATCTTCGTATGTGTATTTTGTGTTGTTTGTGCCTTCTGTTTGTATGAAGGTTAATGTTTCTTTCACTTCATTGTATTTTTTTCTTATACTGGTTAGTTCTTTTTCTAATTCCCATCTTGTTTCATTAAAAATGCAATATCCTTGGTGGGTGCAGAAATGGTGTGGATTTTTACATCCTGCATCGTATTTGCATTCATTGTAGTTGATTTTCATTTTTATTCTTCTCCTCTTTTTTTATAATTTTTTTAGTAATGGTAACTTGGTAACTTGGTAACTCGCTAATTTTTGGTAACTTGGTAACTTGGTAACTCGCCAAAAACCTCAAAATCTCAAATTTAGGTAACCCCCCTCTCCACGGGAAAAGTTACCATTTTCAAAAACAACGGAAAATGCTCGAAACATACAAAAGAACAATCCTCCTTGCCCCATTAGGTAACTTTGCCAAAAAGTTACTTAAGTTACCTCGCAGGTTACCTCGCCAAAAGTAATACTTTACACTAATATTCATAATACTTCCTCATCATCAATCGCAATATTCGGATACATAAACTCCATCAAATCAGAAAACTTCACCTTAACAACCTTCTGAACTTTCTTACCAAACTTAACACTCTGATACTTCCAACCCAACAACTCAGCAATACTCTTAAGATCACTACAAAAATCAGTATGCTGACTAATAGCTTTACGCAAACCCTGAGTAAAACAAGCATACTTAGTACCATTACGTGACTCCTTAGGAATAATATAATTAATCCTACGCGCATTAACAATACTCCAATTAACACTTTCAAAATCATCAGCTTCACTAATAAAAGTATCATCAAGTGTACTATCAGCATCACCTCGACCATAACCAGAATCAGGGTCAACAATCTTTAACTGCCCCCTCTCACGATTAAACTCATTAACAAAAAAGGTCCGTATATCTTCACGTTGATTATCATCAAAATCATCAAGACTCTCTGATTCACTCCAAAGAGTTAACCATTCAGGTATCTCAACTTCAAGATGTTGATAAAAACGTTTGATTAATTCATCTGCAACAACAGTCCACTCCTCCAATATTAAAGATGGATCCATAGTCATCTCAACTGCAGCAAAACGTGCAAAAACAGACAAATCAGTAAGACGACTATGCTGCGGTGAATCCACATGGAAAAACTCCTTAAACATTTTCTTCTCATGCTCAGTTTTTCTTTGACTATAAGTAAAACTAATAACATGAAAACGTCTTAATAATGCATCATCCTCAGGCAAATATTGGTTCGCAGTAAACAATACTGGGCTAAAACAAGGTATACTCTGATAATAGCTACCTTCAAATTTACCCCTACCCATAGTGTTCTCCACACATATTTTCATCATTTCAACACAACTACTACGGTTGAAAGTTCCAGCAGGTTCATTCACCACCAGAGGATCGCATGAAATTCTTAATTTCATACCCATACGTGCCACTGTATCAAAACTACTACCACCAATATTGTTTTCAGCATCAGGCACCGCCCAAATATATTGAATTATTTTTGCTATTGTAGTTTTACCAGAACCACTAGCACCTTTAAGATACATCCAAGGCATCCAATTACCTGCTTGTTTCATAGCATAACTGAACTCTGACATTAAACCCCATTTAAAAACGGTTGCTAACACTTCTTTATTATCCTCAAAAAAAGTGGTTAAATCTTGAAGTGTACGATGAGCAGTCATCATATCTTCAATACTAGGCATCTCAACAACATTCTTAACACTATGAAGCACATTCTCTGCAGGATTATAGTAGAACCCTTTATTATCAATATCTGTCTTCATTTCAGCAAAACCTTTCTTTATCATACCATTAATCATAATAGAAAGCACTGCCTCCAAGTTCTTTTGCTGATAAGTAAAACCAGCATCACTCAAGTAATTAGCAATTTCTTTAACCGTAGCACCAGTAGGTGCAGGAGGTGTAGTAAAAATTTTACTAGTCACTTGACTACTCCACTCAATCTTAAAATTCCTTGGCAACTCCAACAATGCAGGATCATATACAGTTAATTTTCTTGGCACTGCTTCAATAGCTGCTTTAACTTTAGGATCCATTCCTTCTTTCTGATTAGTGATTATATTGACTGTTTGAGTTTTCCAGTTTACAGATACAGTTACATTTTCATCAAGGTTTCCTACTTCTTCTATTCCTTCAGTAAAATGCCCTTCTATCTGAAGCTTAAGAGCATTATAATCCTTCGTACCAATTATTGCTTGTAGGTTGCTTCTAAAACTTTTTGGTAACACTTCACCATTGAAAATCTTTCGTATTTCTTCTTCATGATATGTAACATCTGTAACTTCACTTAAGATAACCATGCATGTTTCAAGACTGAAATATTTGTCATGTATCCAGAAAGAGATGAGAGGTAATATTTTTTCATCAAATGTTTCAGCACCTAATCTGTTATAGATTTTTTCAAGTAAATTGATGATGTTTTTTTGCCTATCATCATCCATAACCCTAGTTTCATCTTTTTTAGGTGCAGTTATCGTATTTTGATTCAATTTAATTCCTCTCTTTTATTATTACTCATTCTAGTTTTGCTTTTGCCTCAGTGTATGTTAATTTACTGAATTTAGCTTGCTCATAAAGGTCCTCTACTTTCTCCAATACGATAGCATTTGTAATTTTCTCATCATTAGCCTGAAGTTCTTTAACAGCTAAATTTATCGCCCTATTTTGTTGAGCTAGTTCTCCTATCGAAGGTTTAGCTTTTGCTACTGTTTCAACATCAATAACCTTTTCTTTTTTAACCTTAGGGGTGGTTTTTGGTTTAACTGTTTTAGCTCTAACCTTAGGAGCAACTTCCTTAAAATCATCTCCCATTTCTTCTGCTGACACTTCACCAGTACCCATAATATCTGATATAGCACGGCTCTTTGCACGTGTATGTGCTGTTGATATTATATCATGTTCAGCATTACTGAATCTTTTACGTAATTCAAAATGAGATGGTTCAACAGTATCTTTCCAATTTATTTTATCAAATATACTAGATACACCTACACCAATAGCTTTTCTACCAGTAGGAAGACTAGCTTCCACTTTAAAAGTAGCACTGATGATTCTACCATCATCATCACGATTAATATCTTCACTAATAACCCGATCAGAAATGTTGAAAGCTGTAGCATATTTTCTCCATGCTGATTTTTTCTTAAATTTTTTAACTTTACCATTTTTGTCTTTAATTGGTTGGTAATCTGATGGCTTAAGTAGTTTTTTGGTGAGTGTCTGGTAATCATCAAAATATGCTACTACAGCTTCAACATTTACCGCTGGTAAGAAAGACCCATTATTATTGTTTACTTCTACAATTTCAGCAGTGTCTTCATAATCCATAAGTTATTCCCTCCAAGTCTAGTATTCCTCAAATTCAACGAATTGATCATCATCCACTAATACCTTGTAGATGTTAGTACCATATTCATGCCCTTCTTTTGGAGGTATTATTTTTTTCAACTCTACATGAACATAATCTCCTACTTTGAGTTTTGGGATAAAACTATTCAAATTAGCATGGGAAGGTAAAGTAGTAGTTATCATTTCACCTTGTTCATCTTGACCAAGATATAATTCTATTCTCTTCTTTTCATAATCATCAATGCTAAAAGCAATGATATTTCCTTCTATACAGTCTCCTACTTTTTGCGGTTTCCAGTATTTTCCAATTGATTGTTCTGGTTCGATTTCTTTAAATGCCATAATATTATTCCTCCATTTCAGTTTCTGATGGTTTCATCATTTCAATATCTGCTTCAATCATATCTTTCATGTAGTCTGTTGCAGTGATCCATTCATCTTCATCATACATTTCTCATCCCTTCCAGTTCATTTATTACTTGCAATTTTCTATTCACTGCTTCCTCAGTTGGTGTTAATTCTAATTGTTCCTTGTTGAAATCAAATCTGTCTGAAAGACCTATAATGTCCATTTGTCCTTTTTCCACGTCTTCCATGAAACATGACAAAGCCATGTCAGTTAATAATTCCTCTGTTAGATTTACCCCAAACAATGGTTGATATTTCTTAATAAAATTTAATAATTCACTGTTTTCTTCTTTGAGTTTCATGCAATGATATTTTAAGGTTTTATCGAAGTCTTCCTGTACAATTAGAAGCGTGTCTCCTGCACGTGCATTGATACTTCTTTTATTGAACTGATAACCAGTTCTTTCAGCTATATCATTATGTAGAATACGGCTTTGGCTACCTACTGCGTATTCTTCAAATTCTTCTTTACTGATCTCGTTAATTTTCACATTCACTGGAAACTCCTCTAACATTCCTAAACTGAATGCTGAGGTAATATATTTAACCATAAATTGATTCTCCTTCAAAATAATAAAAAAAATAGTAAAATGGGTAGTGTAATGTCCTTTTTTCAGAGCAAGATATTGTGGTGAAAAACCTGGTAAAGTGATTAATTTTTGGTAGAATATTTGATATAATAATTGTTTTAAAGTTAATTTTTGTTTATTGTATAGTAAGGAAAAACGACAAAGCGTTTTATTTATCTTTTAATACTTCCAAAAAAATCTCCACAATACTATCCTGCCCTGAAAAAAGAACACTACACTTATCAGTTTATACTATTTTAGTCCTAATATCTCCCTGCTAACGCATGATTATACCATGCTCCACTTTCCAACGGCGGACAGATCACCACTATCAATGCTACGATTAATATGAGCAATATTATGCTCAATAATAAGATTAAAGCTAATCTGTATTTTTCAACAGTAACTTCAATCCTTTCTTCAAAAGTAGGAGTCCTCATGCTAACCCCTCCTCTACAGTGGTTCTTATCTTTTCAAGTGTGTCTGAACTTAATGAAGATTTAGCTTTATCACACTGTTTAATAAACATATAAGTCACATGGTCTGAATTAACAGATTTTAATCCGTTTTCATCTTTTATCATGATGAATTTTCCTTCAGCAAATACAGTATCCTTTTTACTGACTTTGATTTTCCTGTCATCTGTTGTGCAGATAACAATCTTTCCAGAAGAGTTCATGAATTCCTGCATACTATAGATTGCTTCTACCATCATTCTTTCACCTCTTCTGAAGGATATTCCACATAATAGCCTCCTTTACCACGAAAATCATCTTTAGTGAAGCCCATGTATCTGGATTTTTCTCTCCAGAAAGTTAAGGAGTCTCCACCATTTTGCAAGAGCTTATGGGTCTGTTCCGCTAAATATTCAAAATACTCAACATCCCTGTAGAGTCCCCAGTGACCCCATGCTCTATGTTCACGCCTGTATTCTTTAGCAAATTTACATGCTTTCAAGAATTTGCTTACGAATACTCTTTTGATTTCTTCTAAATCAGTGAGTTCTTCCACTGATTCATCGCTAAAACCAATAATCTTGTATTGATCATCAGCAATTTTTTCGGCTAAAAAAAGTTTAGATCCATCAGTAGAACTGACGTCATCAGCACTCACTGTTGTGCCAATTCTTTCAATAAGGTTCTCATTAGACTGGACTTGTACTTGAATAGTGGAAATCATACTACCTCCACCACTCTGTAATAATGATAGGAATAACAACCCCCATTATTACATTTATCAGGGTCATATTCACTGTAATCATCACGAATATGCTCAACTATTACATCATACTCATAGTTGAGATTCCTTGTGAAAATCCCATAGACATTATCAAAATCGAACTCGGAAGAAGTAGTAACTACTTCCCTACCTATAAGTTCTGAAGCATCGAACTCATCTTCAGAACAAATATTCATCCGACGGATCATTGGGATCCCCCCACTTTCCCCATATTCTCAAGGATGTTTTCACAGTCTAGAAGGTATTTGAACCTCTCAAAACTCATGGCGATTTTGAATTCACCATTATGTTTAACAAGTCCAAGATCTTCTGCATCTTCTGCAGAGTCTATTTCATCTGCTATTTTAAAAATAGTACTTATACTTTCTAAGTTTTCTAAATCTATCATTCTCAAATTCACCTCGCGGTATTTTAGAAGTCAACCAACAACTTCTGAAGTGGTACCGTCATACCACATCAAGAGCAGTTTTTTGCTTCTTAATTATTATTAGGTTATACTCATATATAAAGGTTTCTTTAATTAAAGTTTATTTTATATCTGTACATTTATAAACCTTTATATATAGTTCAAGTCATAAATATCATTGTTACTAAAAATATCAAAAAACTAGGAGGACAAAAACAATATGACACAAGTCAAGCTTGTAATCGACATTGATGA
>OGXX01000362.1_pt1 | contig 51006 bp, 51 predicted proteins | sample 1576301 | NCBI WGS metagenome assembly OGXX01 (sample SAMEA3541469, study PRJEB24748) | human gut metagenome | biome: human gut; feature: human-associated habitat; material: faeces | place: China | collected 2012
GGTTACTATAGCTAATAATCAAATATTGCTAATTGACATTAACCATATTATAAAAAGACTAAAAATAAAAACAAGAATGGGGGATTTGTTCTATTTGGTAAAAATATCAATTAAATAATTTGCTGCTACTTATTTGATTAAAAAGGAAACATTTATATATGTTTAAAACATAATTTAATATGTTGTTTTAATCTTATGCGGTGTTAGTCCAGCCTGGTTAAGACTCTAGCCTGCCACGTTAGAGACCCGGGTTCAAATCCCGGACGCCGCATTTTTACTTTTATGCAGTTGTGGTATAGTCTGGTTATTACTTGGGCCTTCCAAGCCTACAACCCGGGTTCGAATCCCGGCAACTGCATTAAACAAATAACTTATTTTATATTATTTTATCTTCAGTTTTCTACATTTTCTTGTTTTTTTAGATAATTTTATAAATATCTTTAACTAAACATTATATTAATAAAATTTTTTTAGAAAATCTATTTTAATATAATTCATGGTGATTTAATGGTAGGAATAGTCGGATATGGGGCTTCTGTGCCTTCATATAGAATTAAAGTAGAAGAAATTGCTAAAGTTTGGGGAGATGATGCCGAAGCTTTATCAAGAGGATTAGTTGTTAATGAAAAATCCGTACCTTCTGCTGACGAAGACACTGTTACTATTTCTGTAACAGCTGCAAGATATGCTCTTGCTAGAGCTCAAATTGATCCAAAAAAAATTGGTGCTGTTTATGTAGGTTCTGAATCTCATCCATATGCGGTTAAGCCTACAGCTACAATAGTTGCTGAAGCTATTGGAGCTACTCCTGATTTAACTGCTGCAGATTTAGAGTTTGCATGTAAGGCAGGAACTGCAGGTATACAAATGGCTATGGGTCTTGTAGATTCAAACATGGTTGAGTATGCTTTAGCTATTGGTGCTGATACATCACAAGGAGCTCCTGGTGATGCTTTGGAATACACCGCATCTGCAGGTGGAGCTGCTTACATTATTGGAAATAAAGATACTCTAGCAGATATTAATGAAACATTCAGTTTTACAACAGATACTCCTGATTTTTATAGAAGAGAAGGTCAAGACTATCCGTCACATGGTGGACGTTTTACTGGTGAACCTGCATACTTTAAACATGTTTTAAGTGCAGCAAAAGGATTATTTGAAAAAACTGACAGTAAAGCTGAAGACTATGATTATGCTTGTTTCCACCAGCCTAATGGTAAATTTTACTTAAGAGCAGGTAAAAAATTAGGATTTACATCAGAACAAATCAAACAAGGACTTTTAACTCCTAATATTGGAAATACATACTCTGGTGCTGTCCCATTAGGATTGTCTAATATTTTGGATATTGCTGAACCTGGAGATAAAATATTCGTAGTATCTTATGGATCAGGTTCAGGTAGTGATGGTTTCACATTAACAGTCACTGATGAAATTAAAGAAAAAAGAAATTTAGCTCCTACAACTGAAGAAATTATAAGTAATAAACAGTATGTAGATTATGCAGTTTATGCTAAATACAAAGGTAAAATTAAAATGTAAGGTGTTATTATGAGAGACGTAGCAATCGTAGGGGTTTCCCAAACAAAATTTGGAGAATTATGGGATTCTTCATTTAGAGATTTAGTATCTGAAGCAGGTATTAAAGCTATTGTTGATGCAGATATGGATGGTGCAGACATTGAAGCAATGTATATTGGAAACATGTCTTCAGGTTTATTTGTTGAACAGGAACATATTGCACCTTTAATTGCGGATCATGTAGGTCTTAATCCAATTCCAGCTACAAGAGTTGAAGCTGCTTGTGCTTCTGGAGGATTAGCTTTAAGACAAGGAATTATGGCTGTTGCTTCTGGATTTCATGATGTTGTAATTTCAGCAGGTGTAGAAAAAATGACTGATGTTGTTGATGCAACTCCAGCTATTGCAACTGCATCTGATCAGGAATGGGAAGCACATCAAGGAGCTACTTTCCCATCTCTTTATGCAATGATAGCTAAAAGACATATGTATGAGTATGGAACTACAAGGGAACAGTTAGCACAATTTTCAGTAGTAAATCATAAAAACGCTTCTAAAAATCCGAATGCTCAATTTCCATTTGAAACAACTGTAGATAAAGTAATTAATTCTACAATGGTAGCTGATCCATTAACTCTTTTAGACTGTTCTCCTGTATCTGATGGTGCAGCAGCAGTTATTATGGTTCCAGCTGAAGATGCTAAAAAATACACTGACACTCCAATTTATGTAAAAGCGTCTGCACAGGCATCTGGAACAATGGCATTACATGACAGAAAAGACATAACCACAATCGAATCAACTAAAATAGCTTCAAGAAAAGCTTATGATATGGCTGGAGTTACTGTAAAAGACATTGATTTAACTGAAGTACATGACTGTTTCTCAATTAATGGTCTTCTAGCAGTTGAGGATTTAGGTTTTGCAGAAAAAGGAAAAGGTGGAATAGCTATTGAAGAAGGCCAAACAGAAATTGATGGCGATCACCCAATTAACACTTCTGGAGGACTTAAAGCACGTGGACACCCTCTCGGTGCAACTGGTATTGCTCAGGCTGCTGAGGTGGTATGGCAACTTAGAGGAGATGCAGGTCAACGTCAAGTAGACGGTGCTGAAATCGGTATGACTCATAATATTGGTGGTACCGGTGGTACAGCAGCTGTTCATATATTTGGAAGAGATTTAAATTAATCTCCTTCTTTTCTATTTTTTAAAAAAACAATTTATTTTTATTTTTATAATTTAAAAAGAGTTTATTTTATTTTATATTAAAAAGAGTATGATTTAGTGGAATTCAACAGCTCTTCCAATTTCTTTAAGCTCTCCTACATTATTAGTTGCAATACAAACTAATTTTCCATCAGTATGGACTTCTACTGCATATTTAGCGTATTCACTAATATAGTTATCATTTATTTTAAATATAGTTAGATTTCCAACAGTGTTTTCTATCGTAAAACCCATCTCGTTAAATCTGTTGTATACCATGTTTATTGTTTCGTTATTTATAAATTCAGAGGATACATAAATATATGCAATACCTTCATCTTCATTTATATAGTAATGGAACATTTCACTTAAATCTTCATGATATTTAACGCCTTTTGGTGCTGGTGCAGTAAATTCCCCAAAATTATGTTCTTCTAATTCAGGTACAACCCATTCTTTTGCAGATGCTCCACTAGTAGCAAAGCTTATGATTATAATAAAAATAACTAAATATTTAAGTGATCTTTTCATATTTTTAATTTAGTTTTTATTGTAATATACATTTTGCTTTTTTATTCTAAAATTTATTTAAATTTAATAATTTGAATTAATAGCTACTTATTAAATAGGAGTTTGTCAATTATTTCCATATCCAGATTTTCCTCTACGATTTCAGCTATTCTATTTAATGAATAATCCTTTTTGGTTTCATATGGATCTTCCCCATACTTCTTTTCAAGTCCTTTCTTTTCCCGTAGGTAATTTAGGAATTCCCGTCTGAAATTGTAGTTGTGGAATATGCCATGGAGATATGTTCCGAATACATTATTGGAACAGGCACCATCATAAAGACCTAAATCATTGTTTCCATTTCCTTTATTGACATTGAATAATGGTGCAACCAAGTAGCTAGTGTTAAGTTCTGTTGTTCCTTCATGTATCTCATAACCACTAACTTTCTCATCAACTATGTTTTTAAATATCTCACCTGCAAGTCCAACAAGACGGTCATAATCAGGAACTGTAAACTCGGACTGTGTTACAATCTTGTCGTTTCTATCAAACTTTGATGTAATGTCTAAAAGTTCCAAACCTTTTATTGTTCCTACTGAGGACTCTTTTTTATCATCATCAAAAATGTAGTTTCCAAGAATCTGCATTCCTCCGCAAATTCCTACTACTGGAATTTCAGCTGCTTTTTCAATAATCTTATCTCCAAGTCCTGATTCTTTTATAGCTTTTAAGTCATCAGTTGAATTACGGGTTCCTGGAATAATTATTGCATCTACCTCTCCGATTTCATCATTTATCCCAATCATCTTAACTCCTACGTCTTCTTCATACTCAAAAGGGTCTATGTCTGTGAAATTAGCTATCTTAGGAAGCCTTATTACTCCTATTACGATATCCTTATCCTCATTAAAGACATGGGTAGTCAGAGACGCTGAGTCCTCTTCAGGTAATTTGAGGCTTTCATCATAAGGCAGCACTCCCAATACTGGAGATTCGGTAATCTCTTCAATTCTGTCAAGGCCTGGTTTCAGGATATCCAGATTTCCTCTGAACTTGTTTATAACCGTTGCCTTAAGTCTTGATCTGTCATAATCATCAAGAAGAACATATGTTCCAGCTATTGCTGCAAACACTCCTCCCATTTCTATATCTGCTATCAGTATTACATTTGCATCTGCTAAATGCGCTATCTCCATGTTGGCAAGGTCTTCTTTTCTCATGTTGATTTCTGCTGGTGATCCTGCACCTTCAATTATAATCACATCATATTCTTCAGATAATTTGTTGAAACTGTCTTTAATGGCTTTTAGTGCTTGATTACGATAGTCGTGCTGGTATTTATAGAAGTCCATATCTCCTATTGATTTTCCCTGTATTATTACATCTGATGTAAATTCTCCTTTGGGTTTAAGGAGTACTGGGTTCATATGGACGCTTGGTTCTACCATAGCTGCTTCTGCCTGTAGCATCTGTGCGATTCCTATTTCTCCATTTTCTTTTGTTGTGTAGGAGTTTAGTGACATGTTCTGTGACTTGAAAGGAGCTACCTTGTATCCTCTGTTTTTATAGATTCTACATAGTGCAGCTACTAGTACACTTTTTCCAGCATTTGATGAGGTTCCCTGTATCATAATACATTTAGCCATTTGAATTACCTTTTAGAACTTTTAAATTATATTTTATTTAATTATTATTTTAAAGGTTATCCTTTAACTATTATGAATCAATAGGAAAGTATTACTATTTCTCGAAAATTATTGAAAAAGTATTACTAAAACCTTCATATAAGAAGTTTTATTAATAATAAGCTTTAAATTATTATTTATATCCAATATGGATTAATTATTATTACTTTTTTGCAAAATAACCTGTTAAAAGTAATACTTTTAAAAATTCATTGGATGGACTTATAGAAAATTTGAAGTAATAATTGTTGTTTAAATTGTATTATTCAATCTATAAATTAAAGAAAATGATAAGAATATTTAAAAACTTAATTTTTTTCTTTTTAGCTTAATAAAACCATGGATTTTACATTTTTCGAATAATATAAATTCATAATTTATTGAAAAAATTGAATAATCTGCAATTTTTTAAACTCTGATTAGTTTTTTGGTGATAATGTTGAATAAAAAATATTTAATCATTGGTATTATACTGATAATTCTTGCAATTATTGGGTGTATTGGATTATTTGGCAATACTGCTAATTCTGATCCTCATACAATTACAGTTACAGCACCTAACCATTTAGAAGAACCGACTGCAGGTTTCAATCCCTTAACCGGTTGGGGTTGTGGACATATGAACTATAACCCATTAATACAATCTACACTATTTACCACAGATAAAGAAGGTAATTTTACAGGAGATTTAGCTACCGATTATGAGATTAGTAGTGATGGAAAAACTTGGATTGTAAACATTAGGGACGATGTAAAATTCTCTAATAATAAAACTTTAAAAGCGAGTGATGTAGCATTTACATTTAATGAAGCTGCTAATGCTAAAAATAGTGATTTGGATATGACTAATTTAAATAAAGCAGAAGCTGTAAATGATACGACTGTTAAATTCACTTTAAAAGAGCCTCAATCTACATTTATATATAAATTAAGATATGTTGGCATTGTTCCTGAAGAAGGTTATAATAATGAGACTTATGGTGCAAATCCAATCGGTTCTGGTCCATATATGTTAAAACAATGGGATAAAGGTCAACAAGCAATTTTTGTTGTAAATCCTAATTATTATGGGGATAAACCTTATTTTACTCAAATAAATATGTTATTCCCTGATGAAAGTAACTCTGTTCAACTTGCAAAATCTGGACAGGCCGATTTTGTGTATGTTCCAATTAGTCAACTAAATGATAAAATTGAAGGATATGATTTAATAGATATTTCTGCTGGAAGAGCACAAGGTATATCACTACCTTATCAAAATGTTTCAGGTGAAGTAGATGGGGTTGAAGTAGGAAATGCAGTAACATCAGATTCTGCAATTAGGCAGGCTTTAAACATTGGTATTAATAGACAAGAAATAGCAGACCAAGTATATCAAGGACATGCAAAACCAGAATACACAGGTTCTGATACTAGATCTTATGGTAATCCTGCAGGTAAAGTTCAGGATAATGATATAGATGGTGCAAAGGAAATCTTAAAAAATGCCGGATGGGTAGATGAAAATGGGGATGGAATTCTTGAGAAAAATGGAGTTTCAGCATCATTTAAAATTTATTATTCTGCAGAAGATCAAGCTAGACAAGCATATTCAACTGTTGTAGCAGAACAAGCAAAAGAGTTGGGAATTAATATTACTCTTGTTGGTACTGATTGGGATACAATTTATAAAAATATATATTCGTCAGCAGCAGCTATGCAAATGACTTCTGGAGATCCATTCCAAGCTGTATACAAACAATATCATTCAAGAAATATAACTGTTGGAGATAGTTTAAATGGAAATCTTTACAGTAATTCTGAAGTAGATATTGCTCTTGAAAAAGCTTTAAGTGAGTCTAATGAAAATATTGCAAATCAATATTGGAGAGAAGCTGCTTTACTTAGTGATGGTGGAGGATATTCCCCAGCAGGTGATGCACCATGGTTATGGCTTGTAAATTACTATTTCACATATTTTATTAAATCAGATATTGATATGGGAGATGTACCACCTAATCAAGGTCAAGATTCATTTATAAACATTGTTGAGTGGACACGTGTTAATGGTACTGCAGATAGGACAAATTTGGTAATCAATTAAGTTAAGAGTTTTTAATTTAACTCTTAACTTTTATGGGGGTTTCTTTTAATGAATCAAAAAGTGGGCAAATTTATTTTTTCAAAATTAATACATTTTATAATTTTATTCTTCGCTGTATCAATTTTCAGTTTTATTCTTCTACAAGTATCTCCAATCGATCCTGTAACTGCTTATCTAAAAGAGCTTTCAGTATCAGAGGCTCAAAGAGCAGGTCTTGAGGCATATTTTGGTGTAAATATTCCATTGTCTGAAAAAATATTAAATTGGTTAATCTCTTTACTACATGGAAATTTAGGTATTTCTTTAATTTACCGTATTCCAGTAATTGATGTAATTGCTAATAAATTTACAGCTTCAATTGCATTATTATCTCTTTCTTGGATTCTTAGTGGCATTATTGGTTTTACATTAGGTATTCTAGCTGGTAAAAATCGCAATACTTGGATAGATAAAATTGTAAAAGTCTATTGTTATATTATACAGTCTTCTCCAGCATTTTGGATTGGAATGATTGTGCTTATGATTTTTGGAGTTTATCTTCATTGGTTCCCAGTAGCTTTTGGTGTTCCAATTGGTGTTACTGCTAATAATGTAAGTTTGATAGAATGGTTGTCTAGATTAGTCTTGCCGACAGTAGCATTAAGTATGGTTGGTGTTGCCCCAATTGCTTTATACACTCGTAATGAACTTGTAGGAGCTTTAAGCAGTGACTATATTCGTTTTGCGAAAAGTAGGGGAGAATCTGGATGGGAGTTAATTAGAAGACATATTAAAAATATTTTACTTCCAGTTATTACACTTCAATTTCTATCATTTAATGAATTGTTTGGAGGGGCTGTATTAGTAGAGCAGGTATTCTCCTATCCTGGAATTGGTCAAGCTGCAGTATCAGCAGGTATTCAAAGTGATGTGCCCTTACTTTTAGGTATTGTTATTTTTAGTGCAATATTTGTTTTTTGTGGAAATTTAATTGCTGATATTATTTATTATTTTGTTGATCCAAGAATTAAGGAGAATGAGATTCATGATTAAATATTCATTTAATTTAAGAACTAAAACAATTATTGTAATAGCTGTAGCTACATTAATTTTAATTTGCGTATTGTTATCTTCATTTTTCATTCCAATTAACTTACCTACTAATTTCACATCTATCAATCAGGCTCCATCACTACAGCATTTATTTGGCACCGATTGGATGGGTCGTGACATGTTTTTAAGAACTATAAAAGGTTTAAGCTTGAGTGTATTTGTAGGAACATTTGCAGCTATTATCAGTACTATCGTAGCGATTTCTTTAGGATTGCTCTCAAGTATCAATAAGTATACTGATGAATTCGTAGCTATTATAATAGATTTTATTAATTCAATACCTCATATTTTATTAATCATTCTAATTTCAATTGCTTGTGGTGGAGGTTTTTATGGAGTAATTTTAGGTGTTGGACTTACCCATTGGTCTTCATTAGCTCGTGTATTGAGAGCGGAAGTTAAACAGATAAAGACAATGGATTTTATTAAATTATCTGAAAACTTAGGAAAATCAAAATATTTTGTTGCAATTAAACACATTCTTGTTTTAATAGTGCCTCAAATTATTGTGGGAATCATTTTAATGTTTCCACATGCGATTATGCATGAAGCATCAATATCTTTTTTAGGTTTTGGTCTTCCACCTCACGAACCTGCAATAGGTATTATTTTATCAGAATCTATGAAATATTTAGCTAGTGGTGACTGGTGGTTAGCACTATTTCCTGGATTGTCATTATTGTTGCTTGTATTATTATTTGATTTAATTGGGGATTATCTAAATAAATTATTGAATCCTTCAAGTGCTCAGGAGTAGATATAATGGTTGAAGAATTATTAAAAGTAGAAAATTTGTCAATAGGTTTTAATGTTTATGTTAAAGGTTTAAGGCAGAATTATCTTCATGTTATTTCTGATTTATCACTTGATGTTAAAAAATCGGAAATTGTAGCTGTTTTAGGATCTAGTGGATCTGGTAAAAGTCTACTTGCTGATTCTATTCTTGGAATTTTACCTTCAAATGCGGTTTTAAATGGCGATATTTATTATAAAAACAAAAAAATCACTCAAAAAGATAAAAAAAATCTTAGAGGAGATGAAATTAGCTTAATTCCACAATCTGTTAATTTTTTAGATCCCTTAATGAATATCCAGGAACAAGCTATTGGTGTTACATCTGATAAAGATGAACGTGAATTAGCTTTAGCTAAGCAAAGGGTTATTTTTGATAAATATGATTTATCTAAGGATGTTGATAGGCTATACCCTCACCAAATTTCAGGAGGAATGGCTAGAAAAGTTTTGATTAGTACTGCATTATTAAATAATCCGAATCTTATTATTGCTGATGAGCCAACACCAGGTCTTGATAAAAAATCTGTTGATGAAACAATAAATAATTTAATTCAGTTGAAAAATGATAAAGATGTGGGGATGCTAGTTATTACTCATGATATTGATACTGCAATCAGAATAAGTGATAGGATAGCTATTCTTTATTTAGGATATGTGATTGAAATAACCGACACTAAAAACTTCTCAGGAAATGGTGAAAAATTATATCATCCATATACTCGCGCATTATATCGGGCTCTTCCACAAACAAATTTTGAATTAACTCAAGGTAAACAACCTTCATACAGCGAAATACCTCCAGGTTGTCCTTATCAGACTAACTGCAGTTATAAAACAGAAGAATGTATTAATAATCTTCCAGAACTTCGAGACATTAACGGAGTTAAAGTCCGTTGTTTCCACCCGTTAAATAATACTGATAAAATTAGCAATCAAAAAGAGGTTTGTTATCCCTTTATAGACTCTGATGACGTTAGTACTTTAAAAGCGTCTAACATTTCATTTAGCTATCCTAACCAAGATGAAATTTTATCAAACATCTCTTTCGAATTAAAACAAAATAAAATTGTAGGATTATTCGGTGATAGTGGTTCTGGTAAAAGCACCTTATGTAAAATTTTAGCAGGTTATATTTCGAATTATGATGGTAATGTATCTTTAGATGATGATAATCTTAATGATAAAATCGATTTTAATCCAATACAACTAATTTTTCAACATCCTGAAAAAGTGATGAATCCTAAATGGAAGATGGATAAGATTTTAGCAGAATCATGGATGCCTGATGATAATACACTTAAGGAATTCGGTATTCAAAAGTCTTGGTTTTCTAGATATCCTCAGGAGTTATCTGGTGGAGAACTTCAGCGTTTTTCTGTTCTTAGAGCATTAAATCCAATGACTAAATTTTTAATAGCTGATGAAATGACAACTATGTTAGATGCTGTTACTCAGGTTCAAATTTTTGATTCTGTAATTAAAATTGTTAGAGAACGTAAAATTGGGTTTTTAGTTGTAAGTCATGATATGAACTTATTAAATAGAATTTGTGATGAGATTATATTTTTAGAAGATTTACAAAATTAACCTAATTTTTTTATCTTTTAGATATTTCCTGTGAAAATTCAAAATTATAATATGAAATGAATTTAAAAAGATTCTTTTTAAATTTACCACATTGGGAGTTAACAACAAAAAATCTCTATAATTTTTGACAGGATCCAATTTATGAAAGTTGATAAATTTTTATATTTTTTATATTTTTTATTTTAGTTACCTTTATTTACTAAAATGGAAAGCTTTTTATAATGTTAATAAGATAATATTTAAATAGTTTGTCGATTTAATTAACATTTAGAAATATATAATAAAAAAATAGAGGTTTGTTTAATGAAATTTGATGAGAAAGAATCAATGGACGATTCTTCTAAAGATGTAGTAATCGAGCCAGGTATTGAAGAAAAAGAATCACCTGAAGAAACTAAACCTATGTTGGAATATTCTATCAAAAATACAAGTGATATTGAAGTTCCACCTTTATTAATAGATCAAGTTATCGGTCATGAAGAATCAATTGAAACAATAAAAAAAGCAGCAAAACAAAGAAGAAATGTTTTGCTAATAGGAGATCCTGGAGTAGGTAAATCCATGCTTGCTAAAGGAATGGCACAAATCTTACCTCATGAGATACTTCAGGATATTTTAATTTATCCAAATGCAGAAGATGCAAATCATCCACTTATAAGAACAGTACCTGCAGGTGAAGGTAAAAAGATAGTCAAAGCAACAAAAGCTTCATCTAAAGGTTATGAAGAAAAGAAAAGTCTTTTAACCACATTTGCAATAGGTGCAGTAGTTATTATAGGATTTATGTATGGAAGATTATTGGAAGCTATTATTGCTGCTGCTTTAATATTATTGATTTCCATTCAGTTAAAACCAAAAAACATCACACTGTCTCCTAAACTTCTCGTTAATAATGAAGAGAAAAGATTTGCTCCATTTATGGATGCTACAGGAGCACATGCAGGAGCATTACTTGGAGATGTACGTCACGACCCATACCAATCTGGTGGACTTGGAACTCCAGCACATGAACGTGTAGAGGCAGGTATGATTCATAAAGCTAACAGAGGAGTATTATACATTGACGAGATAGGTACAATGAGTATGAAAACACAACAGGAACTTCTCTCAGCAATGCAGGAAAAACAGTACTCAATTACAGGACAAAGTGAAAACAGTAGTGGAGCAATGGTAAGATCAGAATCAGTCCCATGTGACTTTGTACTTGTAGCATCAGGAAACATCCAAGTTCTTGAAGGAATGCACATAGCTATGAGATCAAGAATTCGTGGATATGGATATGAAGTATTCATGAAAGACACAATGGACGATACAGAAGAAAACAGAAAAAAACTAGTCCAATTTGTAGCACAGGAAGTTAAAAACGATGGAAGAATACCTCACTTCGCACCAGATGCATTAGATGAAATTATTCTTGAAGCAAAACGTAGATCAGGTAAACAAGATGCATTAACTCTTAAATTAAGAGAATTAGGTGGTCTTGTAAGATCTTCAGGAGATGTAGCTATTGAAAAAGGTTCAGATATAGTAAAGGCAGAACATGTGATTGAAGCAAAACAGTTTGCAAGAACTCTTGAACAGCAAATGGCAGACATGTCTATTAAACAAAGAAAAGAATACAGTATGGTTAATGCAGAAGGTGGAAAAGTGGGTATGGTTAATGGTCTTGCAGTAATTGGAGATAGAAGCGGTATTGTCTCACCAATTGCAGCTGAAGCAGCACCTACACAATCTAAAAACGGTGGTAAAATAATAGCTACTGGTAAATTAGGTGAAATTGCACAGGAATCAGTTGAAAATGTAAGTGCTTTAATTAAAAAATACACAAACAAAGACATTTCAGACTATGATATTCACGTTCAATTCATCCAGACCTATGATGGTGTAGAGGGAGACAGTGCAAGTGTTTCAATCGCATCAGCAGTAATTTCAGCTATTGAAGACATTCCAATAGACCAGACCGTTGCGTTAACAGGTTCACTTAATGTTCGTGGAGATGTAATGCCTATTGGTGGAGCAACAGCTAAAATAGAAGCAGCTGCAGAAGCAGGAATTAAAAAAGTATTAATTCCAAAATCTAACCTTAAAGATGTGATGTTGGAGAAAAAGTACGAAGATATGATTGAAATAGTTCCAACTGAAACTTTAAGCGATGTTTTAGAAAACATTCTTGTAAACAGTACTGAAAAAGACAATTTAATTGATAAAATGAAAGCATTAAGATCAAAAGTCTCTAGTTCTGTTTCAAAACCAAATATTAAAAAGCCAGTTCATAATTAAACTGGTTTATTCTTTTTATTTTTATATTATATAACTACTTTTTTATACTTTCAGTAAAGCTATGTTGTAACTCCTTTAACAGATTTTATAAACTATTTTTCATCATGTGTATATCAGGTTATAACTTTATATATTACTAAAAACAATATGTATATTATGAGTATAAAAGATGGTATCATTGGTTTGATAATTGGAGATGCACTAGGTGTTCCAGTTGAATTTGAATCAAGAGAAAGTCTTAAAAAGTATCCTGTTAATGATATGATAGGTTTTGGAACATACAACATGCCTTCAGGAACTTTTTCAGATGATTCTTCAATGGTACTAGCTACAATGAAAGCTATTGTAAATAATCATGGGGAGATTGTTTATTCAGCGATTATGGATGAATTTGTAGAGTGGTTTGTAAACTCCAAATATACTCAGTATAACAATACCTTTGATGTTGGAAACACTACTCGATATAGTCTATTAGATTATATGGATGGTGGAGAACCTTTAAATTGTGGTGGAACTAATGAGCGTTCTAACGGCAATGGCAGTTTAATGAGAATTCTACCACTAGCTTTTATTAAAAACATAACTCCTGAAACTGTAGAAGATATTTCAGCTTTAACTCATGGCCACACACGTTCAAAGATAGCATGCGTTTTCTATGTTGAACTTGTTAAATCAATACTTGATGAAAAAATGGATTTAAAGGAACATATGAAAATAGCCAGCGAAAAAACAAAAAAATATTATGGGGATATTGATGAACTGACTCATTATGAAAGAATCCTTGATGAAACCATTTTTGATGAAAAAGAGGAGAATATTTCCAGTTCAGGTTATGTAGTTGATACTTTAGAAGCGGTAATTTATGTCTTAGTTAACACTAATAATTTTAAAGATGCTGTTTTAGCTGCTGTTAATCTTGGTGAAGATACAGATACTGTTGGAGCTATTGTCGGTGGTGTTGCAGGAATATACTATGGTTATGATGAAATTCCAGAAGAATGGATATTTAAAATAAAAGGTATTGATAGAATCAAGGAATTATGTTGTAAATATGGTAATTCCATTTAATCTTAAATTTTAAATATAATTTAATAGTAATATCTATGTATTGGTGTATAAAATGCGTTATACTTTAGCTAAATTTATGGGCAGAATGGCAGGACCCGTGGCAAAATTAGGACCTGGAGCTGGAACATCCTTTCCTGGAATTGTATTTTTAAAAATTGCCGGTTATGATGCATTAAAACAATTAGCCAGTGAATTGAAAATAGGTTCTATATTAATCACTGGTACAAATGGAAAAACAACAACAACAACTTTATTAATTAAACTTTTTTCAAAAGAACTTGATATTAGAGGAAGCTATGAAAGTAATACAGTTACTGCTATAACAACAGGTCTTCTACAGGGCAGAGGAGATATTGGTGTTTTTGAATATGGTATTAGAGATAAAAAACATGGAATGCCAGACACTATTCAGGAGCTTATTGGTCCTGTAGGAGTTGTCTACACTACAATTTCCCGTGAACATGCTCAGGTTGCAGGAGTTAAAAATCCTTTCAATCAATATCTGGAAGCTAAAACATTATTAACAGACAATATGAACCATGGAGTTATTGTAACAAATGCTGATGATCCAAGAACAGCCAATATTGGTTTAAACAAATCAAAAGACATTAAAGTTAATTACTATGGAGTCGATGATAAAAAAATCTCAGATATTTTTGAGGATGAAACAGTTGAATGTCCTAATTGTGGAAATCCATTAGAATACTCTCATAAATTCATGAATCATAGGGGATTATATAAATGTCCTGATTGCGGTTTAGAAAGACCACAATTAAATGTTAGGTTAAAATCAATTGAATTTGAAGATACAAAATGGTTACTTAATATTGAAGGAAATCTTTTTAACTATACTGTAAATAAGGACGTTTCCTTTAAACTACATTTAAAAGTACCTCCATTTGGTTTTCATAATGTTTACAATACATTAGCTTCCATAACTGCCTTTGCAACATTCACACCAAATCCAGACAATATTGAAAAAACAGCAGAATACGTATTTAACAATCTGGACATGTCATTTATTCCTCCTGGAAGATTCGAAGTAGTAAATATCAATGGTAAAAAAGTAGGATTGGGACAAGGAGATAATGGGGATGCAGCTAAAATCAATGGATTATTTATGAACCAGTATATTGAAGGTCCATTGGAGTTTATTTATACCACTCCAGATGTAGGTGAAGAAGAAATATTTCAGGATCACCTTAAGGTTATAAGGGCTCTAAAACCAGATCATCTAATTGTTGTTCCAGGTAGAAATTCAGTTGAAATAGCTGAAAAATACTATAACCAGATTAAAGATGAATTCAATTCAGAATTTTACCCATTAAGCTCTGATGATATGGACTTAAGAATCAATAAACTTACAGCACTTGCTGAAAATTCTGATTATGATTATGTTATTATGACAGGCTGCGGTGAAGAACAGGCAATGTGGGAAAATATCAAACAAAAGTTAATCAAATAACTCTTTCATGGATAATCTCTTTTATTTTTAAGATTAAGCTATCATCTGCTTCATCAAATTCTTTAAAAGAAGCATCAACCTTACAACCGCAGATATCGCAACAGCCAATAAGATATTCTGAACTGTTTTTCTTAAACAATATTCCAAAATACTTATCTTTCAGATGACCATATTTTGCAAACTCCTCTTCAGTTAACTTAATCGTGTAATCCTCAGTTGAATAAATGTCACATTCATTAATAACTGGTGCAAAGGTAAGCATTCCAAGATAAATAAACACGTTCTCATTTTCTAAAACTTTCAATACTTTTGTAGCGTAGCTGTCTGATTTTTCGATGCCATAGTCCTCTAAATTATTAAAATCATTAGTTCCTAAAGTATAGTTGTCATAAACAATCACTGATACAAGTTCAGGGTCAATATAGCTGTCAGCTGTTTTTTCGATATTTTCAATAGTTTCTTTAACATTCATTAGATTAATTATGATTATTGTACTATATTACAATTTCTTATTGATAAATAAAAAGATGAATATAGCATCAAGCATAATATTTTATCAATGAAGTTTACAACTAAACATTTAGTCTTAAGACCATGGGTTGAAAGTGATGCAATGTGGCTTTATCACTATGCAAAAAATCCAAAAATTGGTCCTGTTGCAGGCTGGCCACCACATGAATCAGTTGAAGATAGCAAGCAAGTCATCAAAACTGTGTTTTCCAAAGAAGAAACTTATGCTATTATATTTAATGGAAAAGCTATTGGCTGCGTTGGAATTCTTCTCTATCCTGACGGCAATCATTATTGGGGCGAAGGAAACGGCGAGCTTGGATACTGGATTGGAGAACAGTTTTGGGGTTTGGGACTAGTTGTAGAGGCTTCTAAAAGACTTTTGGAACATGCCTTTAAAGATTTAGAGTTAACCAACATATTTGCAACATTTAAGGAGGGAAATAATCAATCAAAAAGGGTTCTTCAAAAATTAGGATTTGATTATTATGATGAGCTCTACAATGTTGATTATAGAAACAGGTCTTTTAAAGAAATAGTAATGTATTTAAAAGCTGAGGAATATTATTTTAAATGAGGAATTCTTATGGAAACTTTTGATGCAATAAATTCAAGAAAAAGTATTCGCGGTTATAAAGATGATCAAATTACAGAAAATGAGTTATCTGCAATTTTAGAGGTAGCTAATAAAGCTCCAAATGCAGGCCCTTTTCATGTTACTGTAATTCAAAACAAGGAATTTTTAACTGAGATTAATGACAAAACCAAGATGAAAATGTTAGCCAGTGAAGGATTTATGAAAGAAAGAGCCTCAATACCAGGTTATGAACCTTTATACAATGCCCCTACTCTAGTTGTGGTTTCAACTCCTGAAACTCCATTTTCACAGATTAATGCTTCAGCAGCTATTACCACAATGGCTATTGCAGCAACTGATCTCGGTATTGGAAGCTGTTATGTTGTCTCTCCAGTTCAGACATTAATAGAGCCTGATGTTCTTTTAAGATTAAATCTTCCAGAAGGTTTTGTTCCAATATCTGGCCTTTTACTTGGTTATGAAAGTGATAACAAGATTGAAAGCCCTGAACGTGAAGTTCCAGATAATTTTAATTATATTTTATAGATTTGATGGCCATGGTAAGAATTTGCAGTAATTGTAATTATGAAAATAAGGACGAGTATGACTTTTGCGCCAAATGCGGAACACCACTTACAGAAAACTCTAACCAGCTAAGGATGGGCATTAGTGAAAAGTCTAAAAGGAATTTAATCATTATTTCTTATTTAGTTACAATTGTTTTATCATGGGGTGGTGTTTTAATTTACTTTTTAAGAGCTAAATATTCTGTTGGATATTTAGGTTTCTTTGGTATTTTCATGCCATTTTATCTAATTCAGGCTCCAGATAAAAAAATAAGAAAACATGGTTATGTAATGTTATTGATTTCAATAATAGGTATTTCACTGTCTTTTTACTTATTATTTTACAAATAACATTTTTAGACGAAATGGAATGCGATGTCTCCACTTAAGACACTACTTATCACTGCCAAATAGTCTATTTGAGCGTTTTCTGTTGCTGCCTGTATTGCTGGTGCACGGTCATATCCTTCTCCCCAGTCATAGCCTCTGATATTGTCTACAATGCTTCCGCCAAATATTCGCTCAGCTGCAGCATTATTTACTGTTATCACGAGATTAGGTCTTGTGTGGTATGTGTACTCCATTATGTCTGCTGCTGCTTGATAGGGTCTGTCTGGATGGTCGTAATGGATGTTGTGTAATGTTTCTCCCTCAGCATTTGTTGAGCTTCCAGGATAAATCCAGTTAAATCCTTTAGTCAAGCTCCAGGTTGCAGCCATATCCATTCCAGGTGCAGATTCTCCACCTTCACTTGTGTCTGCTGCAAGAATTAAAACATTTGCACTAGCTATAAATCCAATGATTATTAGTATGATTATTATTGGAATTATCTTTACAATAGTTTTCATGTGTGGTATTTATTGCAGTTTTTTATTATAAACTTATTTATAATTCTTAAAACAAAAATTATTTTGGTGAATTTTATATGATTATTGGTGGTTCAACATCTCAAGATCTTGCAGCTAAAGTAGCTGAGAAATTAGGGAAAGAATTATGTTATGTGGAAAACAAGAAGTTTCCAGATGGGGAAAGATATTTAAAGATTAATGGAGCTGTCGAAGAGGAAGTAACCATTATCCAGTCAACCGGTTATCCTCAGGATGAAAATATTCTTGAATTGCTATTTTTAATCAAAACCGCTAAAGATATTGGAGCTAAAAAGGTTCGTGTTGTAATGCCTTATATGGGTTATGCCCGTCAGGAAAAACGTTTTAATCCTGGGGAAGCTGTTTCCGCTAAAATCGTTGCTGAACTGGTTGAGTCTGCAGGTGCTGATGAGTTTATCACTTTCAATATCCATGAAAAGTGTGTTCTCGATTTCTTCAACATCCCTGCTAAGAGCCTCTCTGCAATACCTGCAATAGCCAAGTTTGTTGGAAAAAACAATGATGATCTTTTAATTGTTGCACCAGATAAAGGAGCTTACGGTTTTGCCCGTGAAATCGCTGAAATTTTAGACTGCCAGTGCACTTACCTTTCCAAGGTTCGCCACAGCGGTGACAATGTGGAAACAAGAATCGTTGATGTTAGGTGCGACGGTGCATCTGAAGAGACTGTCAATGTAGATGCAGTTAAAGGTAAAAGAGCTATTATCATTGATGATATTATAGCTACAGGCGGTACAATCGTCAATGCTATAAACATTTTAAAGGCACATGGTGCTGAATCTGTTGATGTTTGCTGTGTTCACCCAATACTTGTAAATGGTGCTACAGCAAGGATATACAATGCAGGTGCCAGAAGCATAATTTCAACAAACAGCATATCCTCAGACACATCACGTGTCTCTCTAGCAGATATTATTGCTGAAGAGATAAAATAGTCCTCAAATGCTCTTAGGTGGTGTTTATATGGAAACAGATAAAGACATTATAAAAGAAGACCTAATGGAAAAATCCAATAACATTTTAAAAAAATATAATGAACCTTATATTGTTGATAATATAGCTATTATGAACTCCAGAGACAATATAAACTTTCTTGGAAACCTAAGAGTAATGGTTGACGATTCAGTTAAAAGCATAAAAAAAGATCTAGAAGCAGCATTCAGGGAATATGATAACGTAACAATAAGGGAGAGAAAAGTCATTCCATGCTGCGAACCTCCATACGTTCATATTAGTTTCAATATCAAAATAAATAAATAGTAGTAATAAGGTTTAATAATTTAGGGAGATGAACAACTATGAAACAGTTTCAACTAAATTCACCATATAAACCTTTAGGAGACCAGCCGAAAGCTATAGAATCACTGTCAAAAGGATTTCTTGATGGAAAAAAAGAACAGACACTATTAGGTGTAACAGGGTCTGGTAAGACATTTACCATGGCAAACATTATTGAAAAAGTTCAAAAGCCAACACTTATTATTTCTCACAACAAAACCCTAGCAGCACAGCTATATGAAGAGTTCAAGGAATTCTTTCCAGACAACGCTGTAGAATATTTTGTAAGCTATTATGATTATTACCAGCCAGAGGCTTATGTTCCAAGAACAGACACATTCATTGATAAAGAAGCATCAATCAATGAAGAAATAGACACAATGAGACACTCTGCAACACAGTCTCTTCTTTCCCGTGACGACGTTATTGTTGTATCAAGCGTATCATGTATCTATGGTATAGGATCTCCTGAAGACTATGGGGAATTTGCATTTCCAGTAGCTGTAGGAGACATTTATGATCGTGACGACATCATAAAGCAGCTAATTTTCATGCAGTACGAACGTAACGACATAGAATTTGACAGAGGTCAGTTCAGAGTCCGTGGAGATGTAATTGAAATCAATCCTGTAGACGGAACATCACCAATAAGGATAGAGCTATTTGGAGATGAAATCGACGGAATTGGTCTCATTGATAAGGTTACAGGTAAAAAGACAGAGACGCTGCAGAGATACATGATTTTCCCTGCAAAGCACTTTGTAGTAGGTCAAGACAGACTGGAAACAGCAATAAAGGACATAAACCAGGAACTGGATCAAAGATTACTGGAACTGAACCAGACAAACAAGTTCTTAGAAGCACAAAGACTTGAACAGAGAACACGTTTTGACGTTGAGATGCTAAATGAAATGGGATACTGTCCAGGTGTTGAGAACTACTCAATGCACTTATCAGCAAGAAAATGGGGAGATACACCATATTCTCTTCTTAAATACTTCCCAGATGACTACCTGACAATAATCGACGAATCCCACGTAACAGTTCCACAAATCAGAGGAATGTACAATGGAGACAAGGCACGTAAACAGACACTTGTCGATCATGGATTCAGGCTCCCATCAGCAAAGGAAAACAGGCCATTAAGATTTGATGAATTTGAAGCAAGTGTTGATCAGGTTCTCTACGTATCAGCAACACCAAGTCAATACGAGCTATCACGTTCAACAAATATAGTGGAGCAAATCAACAGGCCAACAGGATTGGTGGACCCTGAAATCATAATAAGGCCTGTAAAAGGTCAGGTAGAAGATCTTCTTGGAGAAGTTCAAAAAAGAGCAGAGAAAGACGAAAGGGTTCTTGTAACAACACTAACAAAAAGAATGGCAGAAGACCTAACAGACTACTTTGCAAAAATAGGCGTGAAAGTAAGATACATGCACTCAGATATAGACACCCTAGAAAGGGTAGAGATAATCGATGACCTTAGAAGAGGAACATTTGACGTGCTAGTAGGAGTAAACCTATTAAGGGAAGGACTTGACTTACCTGAAGTCTCATTGGTAGGAATACTGGACGCAGACAAGGAAGGATTTCTAAGAAACCAGACATCACTTATCCAGACAATCGGAAGGGCAGCAAGAAATGTCAACGGAAAAGTAATAATGTACGTTGATGAAATGACAGATTCAGTAAGAAACGCAATGGAGATAACAAACAAGAGAAGAAAAATCCAACTGAAATATAATGAGCTTCACAACATAACTCCAAAGACAACAACACGTACAATAAAAGAGAAAAAGGAAACAGAGGAAAGCTATGACAAAACAGCTATGGACATAAGCAAAATGCCGAAAGACGAACTTAATCTCTTGATAAAAGACTTGGAAAGCGATATGAAAGAAGCAGCTAAAAATTTGAACTTTGAAAAGGCGGCAGAATTAAGAAACAAGCTATTTACAATAAAAGAGATGAAAAACTAATAAATTTCATTTCTATATTTTTTTCAATTTTTATGGCTTTGGGTCCAATTCCACTAATCATAAAGTCATATTTCTAATTGCCTATGGGAAGTATATGTGTCACATGCTAAATATAAAAAGTTTTATATACTACGAACAATTAATATATATTATAAACTAATTTTTAAATATATTACTTTTCATACACTCTTAAGTAATATTAATGTATCTTGATTTATAAATTAATTTTATTCTTAAACAGAGGGGTATTATGGAAGAAAGTTCAAAAAAACAAATAGTCATTAAAGGAGCTAAGGAACATAATTTACAAAATATTGATTTAGCTATTCCAAGAGATGAGTTTGTTGTTATTACTGGTTTAAGTGGGTCTGGTAAGTCTTCTCTTGCGTTTGATACTATTTATGCTGAAGGACAGCGTAGATATGTTGAATCATTATCAGCTTATGCAAGACAGTTTTTAGGTCAGATGAAGAAACCGGAAATGGATTATATTGAAGGATTATCTCCAGCTATTTCAATTGATCAAAAGACCACTAAGGAAAATCCAAGATCAACTGTTGGTACTATTACAGAAATTTATGATTATCTAAGATTATTATATGCTAGAATAGGCATTCCACATTGTCCAAATTGTGGAAGAGAGGTCTCTCATCAAACTATCGGCCAAATTGGAGAAAATATACTCGAAGAAGGTGAAGGGCTTAAAATACAGTTGTTGGCTCCAATTATCAAAGACAAAAAAGGTGAGCATAAGCAGGTATTTGAGGATTTAAGAAATAAGGGTTTTGTAAGAGCTCGTGTTGATGGTGAGATTAGAAACCTTGATGAGGACATTAAACTAGCAAGAACTTATAAACATACTATTGAGGTTGTTGTTGACAGATTGAAGACCAGAAGCGATACTGAGTTTAAAAGGAGGCTTGTTGGCTCTCTTGAAACTGCAGCTGAATTTGGAGAAGGCCTAATCAATGTCTTATTTGACGATGGCAGTGAAGAGTATGAGAAGAAGTATTCTGAGCATTTTGCCTGTGTCGAATGTGGTATAAACTTTGAAGAGCTCTCTCCCAGGATGTTTTCCTTTAACGCACCTCAGGGAGCTTGTCCTGAATGTAATGGTATTGGTTCTAAAATGGAGATTAATCCTGATTTAATTGTTCCAAATAAGAATTTAACATTAAATGAAGGAGCTATTGTCCCATGGTCCAAATCCAATAAAAAGGAGAATTACTATCATCAGATGCTTGAAGCAGTAGCTAAACATTATAACTTTAGTATGGACATTCCTTTCAAGGACTTGACTGAGGAAGAACAGGATATTATTCTATATGGTTGTGACGAGAAGATTCCATTTAACTTTAACCGTAGAAATAGGTCTTATCAGGTTAACCGTAAATTTGAAGGTGTTATTCCAAGAATGGAACGTTTATACTTAGAAACCAAATCCAATTACAACCGTAAGTATATCTCTAAATTTATGAGCGACCATAAATGTCATGTCTGTAACGGTAAAAGGCTTCGTCCAGAAGCACTGGCTGTTACTGTTGGTGAAAAATCCATTGCAGATGTTGTTGAAATGTCTATTAAGGATTCTTACCAGTTCTTCTTGGACTTGGAACTTAACGAAAGAGAAAACTTCATTGCTAAAGAGGTTTTAAAAGAAATCAGGGAACGTTTAAAATTCCTTGTAGATGTTGGTTTGGACTATCTTTCAATGGAACGTTCATCAGGAACACTTTCTGGTGGTGAGGCTCAAAGAATAAGACTTGCAACCCAAATAGGTTCAGGTTTAGTTGGAGTTCTCTACATTTTAGATGAACCAAGTATAGGTCTTCATCAAAGAGATAATGTAAAGCTTATCGATACTCTTAAAAGACTTAAAAATCTTGGAAACACTTTAGTTGTAGTTGAGCACGACGAAGAGACAATATTGTCAGCAGACTATGTTGTAGATATCGGTCCTGGTGCTGGTGAGCATGGAGGTAAAGTAATAGCTCAAGGAACACCTGCTGACATTATGAACTCACCAGATTCAATAACTGGAAAATATCTTTCAAGACAAGAAGTAATAGAAGTTCCAAATAACCGCAGAGCAGGAAACGGCAATTTCATTAATATTATTGGAGCTAAACAGAACAATCTTAAAAATATTGATGTTGATATACCTTTAGGTAAATTCACTTGTGTTACAGGTGTCAGCGGTTCTGGAAAAAGTAGTTTAATCAATGAAATTCTTTATAAAGGACTGTCTGAAAAATTAAACAATAAATTTGCCTTTTCAGGAAAGTATGATGATATAAAAGGTTATGAAAACATTGACAAAATCATAGCTATTGACCAGAAACCGATTGGAAGAACACCAAGATCAAATCCTGCAACATACACAGGATTATTCACTCATATCCGTGAGTTATTTGCAGAAACACCGGAAGCAAAAGCAAGAGGATACAAGCCTGGTAGATTCAGTTTCAATGTTAAGGGAGGAAGATGTGAAGCATGTTCTGGTGATGGAATTGTACAGATTGAAATGCACTTCTTAGCTGATGTATATGTTCCATGTGAAGTATGTGGAGGAAAACGGTACAATGAAGAGACTTTAGACATTAGATATAAGGGCAAAAACATCTATGAAGTTCTTGAAATGACTGTAGATGAAGCGCTTGAATTCTTTGAAAACGTTCCTAAGATTCAGAAGAAGCTTCAAACATTACAGGATGTAGGATTAGGCTATATGAAGATAGGCCAGCCTGCAACAACACTTTCTGGTGGTGAAGCTCAAAGAATCAAACTGGCTAAAGAATTATCAAGAACAAGTACAGGCAAAACAATGTATATTCTTGATGAACCGACAACAGGTCTTCACTTTGCAGATATAAAAAGACTTCTTGAGGTTTTAAATCGCCTTACTGATGCTGGAAACTCTGTTGTTGTAATTGAACACAACCTTGATGTTATCAAAACAGCAGACCATATCATAGATTTAGGTCCTGAAGGCGGTGACGGTGGAGGTCAGATAATAGCTACAGGAACACCTGAAGAGATTGCCAAACAAAACACATATACTGGTCAGTTCCTTGAGCAAATGCTGACCAATAATATCACACCATATGCGAAGGAGCTTGTAGAAGAAAAGATGAGTAAATAATCAATATTATTTACTCGAACTTTTTTATTTTAATTTTATAGTTAAGTTTATATGCTTCAAATATTAAAGTTAAAATTATATTACATTTATGATTTAATTTTTTGAGGTATTATTTTGAGAAGTAAATTTTTAGAACCGTTTCTAATTTTTATTCGTGGTTTATTGATGGGTTCTGCAGATATTGTCCCTGGAGTTTCCGGAGGAACCATTGCATTGATTACAGGAATCTACGAACATCTGGTTCATGCAATAAGTAAAATCAGATTTAGATGCATAAAACCATTGTTAAAAGGAAATCTTAAGGAATTTAAAATAAAATTCAAGGAAGACGTTGATTATAAATTTTTCATACCTTTACTTTTAGGTATCGGTATTGCGATGATAAGCTTGGCTAAATTAATAACATACTGTATGGATGTATATACTGCTGTAACCTATGCCTTCTTTTTAGGTCTTATTTTAGCTTCAACTTATGTATTATATAAGCAAATTGCTAAAGTCAGGATTTCTCATGTTGTTTTAACTATAATTGGTTTAATTTTAGCATATATCTTTGTAAGTCTTAATCCTATTGCAGCTAACCATTCTTTATCAGTTATCTTTGTTTCAGGTTTGATAGCTATTTGTGCAATGATTTTGCCAGGTATTTCAGGATCATTTTTATTGCTGCTTTTAGGCCAATATGAGTATATGTTAGGAGCTCTTCAGGGAATGCAGATGAAAGAAATCATTGTTTTCATCGTTGGAGCGGTAATCGGTATTTTAGGATTTTCAAAATTATTAAACTATTTGCTTGAAAACTATAAGGAAGCTACAATGGCATTTTTAATTGGTATAATGTTAGGTACCTTAAAAATTCCTGTGGTACATATTGCAGGATCACTGTCAGGAGGATTATTCCCTATTATATCAACAGTTATAGCTATTGTTGTTGGTTTTGTAATAATTATCGTTATGGAAACTAGGTTTGATTATATAAACTAGATTTCTATACTATTTTTTTTAAAAAAAGAATAAGTGAATAATAATCTATAAACTCTTATTCAATATTGAATTAATCTCTGATAGTAAAGATTTTAAATTGTTAACATCGGCGGATAATGTCTCATTATCTTTTTTCAACTTATTGACATCATCTTCTAAAGAATTTGTAGAATAATCAGACAAGTTATTGAAAACCTCTGTAGAACATATAAAATGGCAATTTGGGAAATTTTTGCATGAAACCAGATCTATATTGGAATATTGCCTTTTAACTAGATTATCCCCACATAAAGGACAGGTGTTTTCTTTAGAAGTGGGGGTTTCATCATTATTGGAGAAAATATTGGTTGCATATTCAAAAGCATCTTCAAATTTGTCAAAGGTCTTAGCCTCGAAATCTCCTCCAGATACAACAAATTTGCCATTGTTGTATGATATAAAATCCTCATATTTGACTTTTTCAAGAGTTTTCGAATCGTCATCAGATTGCCAGTTATTAGCTTCAAGATACCTGACTCTATTTAGGGCATCATCTAAAGTATCAAATTCACCGAAGCTCTGTTTTTGACCGTTGACTACTTTTTCAACAATAAACCTGCCATTTTTAAATGAAACATAATCTGCATTACTAGACATGAATAAATCCTCTAAACTTTTTTTTTTATAATGATTTATTATATTTTGAAGATATTTTATCTTTTACTATCAAACTTCATAATAAAACATTGAAAATAAATTAAATAGAAAAATAAATAAATTTCTTTTAAAAAACTAGATAATATTAAAAATAGATTATTTTTAAAAAAGAATAAGAAAATTGGATAATTTTCTTAATCTACATGAACTTCATGATTATTGTTACCTTTACTCATCATATAAGCATTATATCCGGAATATAATTGATATATGATGGCTGCCACTGTAACTAAGTAGGAGTAAGGTATAAATGCCCACAATAGTATTGCTATTATAAACATTGGGACTCCTCTTTGAATATCACCTTGGAATATTTGACTTATTCCAGGTAAAAGAAATCCTATTATTGTTGCAAGTGTTCTATCTACCATATCGTTTGTCTCCTATTTAATTTTATAAGTGTCGTATGCTGCAATTAATGCATAAATAAAGGTTATTGCTGCGAAATATGGGCCGTAGAAATTTCCCATTACATAGCTTAATACAAGAAGAATAATGAATATTAAAAACATCACTCCTCCTTTATATGATTGTCCTTGAATTATTTCACCTATACCCGGCAATATGAAAGAAATAATTGCCGCTAATATTGAATTTACCATATTATTCCACCTCCAAATGAAATATTTTTATTTAAATAATAGGGGTATTAAGTATTTAAAGGTTTCTTTTTTTTATTTTCAAAGGCTCTTAGAACATTTACTAATAAAAAGTATAAAAAAATTATAAATATGAAATATTGAATAATGAACACTTGTTCAAGGGAACTTTGATATCATTAAGATTGAGGAATAAGGAAGTAGAACATTTTTATGATTATATTGATTTTTATCTGGAAAGAGATATGAATATAAAGGAGATTTAGAATGATTACTGTTAAAATTAAAGATAAATTAAATGAATCTTTAGAGTATAATGGTGCAGCTACAGATTTTTTTGATGAATTAAATGAGTATCCCGATGATGAGATTAAAGTAGATTTCACTGGGATTATATTTATGGGCCGTTCATTTGCCCAAGAATATTATGGTAAAAAATCTATTAGTGAAAAAGATATCGAAGATATTAACGTTCCAGAAGATGTTCAATTAATGTTAAATATAGCTGAAAATAATTTGAAAAGAAGGTTAGGATAAAAAATCATGATGATAAAAATGTGTAGTCATATTGTCTAGAATAAATTTTATTTAGGATTATCAAATAATAATATAATTAATGTTAGTTTTAAAGAGATTGAAAAAACAGTGGAAATTATTTCCAATAGGCTCTCCTAAAGGTGCGTTAAACAATAAAAGGACTCCAGACTTTGTTGGTTTAATCAAATTCAAAAAAGATGAAGAGGGCAATATTTCAATTAACAGGTTTATCGCTGATTATGATGTCAATGATAATTCTACTTTAAATCAAAAGTTGATGCCTCCTCAGGAGGTTATCAAGCTTTTAAGGTCACAGGCTGTTTTTCTAGCTACTCCAGACAAGGATATTGAAGAGTATCTAAATAAATTGAATATTAAGGTTAGACGCACTAAAGTCTGTGATTACTGTGCATTTGACGGAAACATTACCATTGTCAATAATGATTACTCTTATAAACACAATGGTCAGGTAATTTGTAAGGACTGTGCATATGAAACTATTAAAAGTGAAATCAAGCTTCATGGTTTTGATAAAAAGATTTTCAGAAATCTTAAAGATCTCCTTGATAAAACAGGAAGTCTTTCAGATGTTTTATCAATTTTATCTCCAGATTTTGATCCGGTTAAGAATAAGAGACTTACCTTGTTTGACAGAATTGACAACAAGTCAAAGGTTAAAATTCCCGATATTGAAATGAAGCGTCTTAAAATCCCTAAGAAGTTTAAAGATATTCTAATTAAAAACGGCAACAAGAAGCTTCTTCCAGTTCAGATATTGGCAATTAAGGAAGGTCTTTTGAAAGGTGAAAACGAGCTTGTTGTAAGCGCTACTGGAAGTGGTAAGACTCTTGTTGGTGAACTTGCAGGTATTTCCAGGGCTTTGAAAGGTAAGAAGTTTGTTTTTTTAACTCCTTTAGTTGCTCTAGCTAATCAGAAGTATCGGGATTTCAAGAGAAAATATAAGAAATTAGGACTTAATGTGGCAATTAAAGTTGGTCATAATCGTGTTAAGGCTAAAGGTGAACTTAAACTTCCAGATTCAGACATATCAAAAGCAGATATTGTTGTTGCAACCTACGAAGGTATTGATTATCTTTTAAGGAGCGGAAACACAAAAGCTCTTAAAGACTTAGGTGTGGTATTAATTGATGAGATTCACATGATTGATGATGAAGACCGTGGAACTCGTCTTAATGGTCTTATTAAAAGGATTAATCACTTATATCCAGATACCCAGATGATTGGCTTATCAGCAACTATTAAAAATCCTGAATTTTTAGCATCAGAGTTTAACATGAAGCTTGTGGAATATCCCAACCGTCCTGTGCCTTTGGAAAGGCATCTGGTTTATATGCGTAATGAATCTTCCAAACGCTTTTTAATGAGCAAGCTGGTTAAAAAGGAGTATAATACAAAATCATCAAGAGGATATAATGGTCAGACTATAATTTTCACCAATTCTCGTCGTAAGACTCATAAAATAGCTAATTATCTTCAAAACAAGAAGATTAATGCTGCTGCTTATCATGCAGGTTTGTCTTACTATAAAAAGGAGAAGATTGAAAAGGATTTTGATAAAGGAAAAATATCTGTTGTTGTCACTACCGCAGCTCTTGCAGCAGGTGTTGATTTTCCAGCATCACAGGTAATATTTGACAGTTTAGTAATGGGAAACAAGTGGATTTCACCAAACGAGTTTTCGCAGATGATTGGGCGTGCCGGAAGGCCTACATACCATGACAGAGGTGTAGTTTATCTTTTACCGGAAGTGGGAAACACTTTTGAAGGGGTAAGCGAAGAAGCTATGGCACTTGATATTCTTGAAAGTGACAGCGAGAAAGTATATATTGAATATGATGAGGAAAGTGCTTATGAGCAGATTCTTGCAGATATCTCTTCAAAATCAATAAAAAACATGCAGCAGCTTAATGACTATTACAAATCTATTGACATTCCAGTAAGCATTAAGACAACAGTCAATGAGATGGAGGATTTGGGGTTAATTACTGTAACTTCAAACTCAGGATTAAAGGTCACTGATTATGGAAGAGCAGTTTCAATGTCGTTTCTATCAATCAATGATGCTGAGTTTATTAAATCATCACTTGAAAGCAAGTCATACCTTAAAAATTATATAAAAACTTCCCCATTTTATAAAAAGAAAGACAAAATCAACAGATTGAAAGTGAAAATATTGGCTATTGCTATGGATTTGGGGATGTTTGAAAATGCTTATTTGTCATCGGTTATTCATAACCAGATTGCCAACGCTTTAAAGATTAAATTTTCAACAAGGCTCTTTGCCGAATCCACTTTAGACATTATTTCAAGTGGTGAAGCTATTGAAAAGCTGGATAAGAAATATAGAGATGCAATTATAGCTCTTCAGTCTGATTTTTTAAAATGCAAATGTGAAGACAGGCCTTTCTGCAGGTGTCTCCAGCTTGGAATCAGCGAATTTATTATTCACGAGCGTCTGAAATCCAAAGATCCTGCAGATATTTCAAAGAAGCTCTTTAGAAAGTATCAGATTCAGGTTTATCCTGGAGATATCTTTGCATGGCTTGATAATTATATTAAGAATTTAGATGCCATTAAAAGAATAGCAGGTTCTGATAATAACAAGCGTGTTGAAAAGGAAACTCACAAGTTAATCAAGGCTATTGAAAACGGTTAATTCTAGATTTAACTTTTCAAATGCTTTTTTTATTTTTTCTTCTGCTTTTTCTGTGTTTTCAAAGTATATCATATGGGACTGGCAGTTGCAGTCACTGCAGCCGAATCTTGGTATTGTCTTTTCATTTTCACTTATCATTTCAGCTAGCTCACATTCAACTTTTTTATCAGAAATATTTACTATTACATTTTCTATATTTGAGCTATCATTTAATAAAAGATAATCTATATGCCAATGTTTTTTCTTATCCTTACTTAAATGTCTTTGAACTCTTTTCTCAAGTGAGTTCATTGCAGAGCCAACATATAGATAACAACCCTTTTTAAATTCAATTTCTCCCAAAACTTTTCCAATCTTAATTTTCACATCTTTTTTAACATTTATAATCAAGCAATAAGTTCCTTTCATACAGTTTTATTATATTATTTTCATGGGTATTTATAATCAAGTTTCTACAAATTTATTATACATGATTTTTGAAATAACCACAAAGGGCCATAAGAATGTAAGTTCAAATCACAAATCTACTTTTGAAATTACAACAGACAGAGAAATAGGTCCAACTGCAGACTGTATCATTGGTGTGGGAATGGATAAAACCATGAATGATTTTTCAAATGATTTCAAAGATAAAATAGCTAATTCCAATACAGAGATTCATGTTATTTTAAGTAGTGAAAATGGTCATGATGAAATCATTGGTTTTGGTCATGAAAACTTAAAGCTAACACATCCTACAGATATTGTTTGCCGTACTAGTGACTATACATGTGATAGGACTTTAATGATTAAGGCAAATAAGGCAGCTAGGGATTTAGACCCTAATCTTATTGACGATTTGAAAAATGAAAAAGAAATGAAAGTGGTTATTAAACTTATTTAATTTTTAAGATATTATGAGATTAATTAGTATTGCTAGTGGAAGTAGTGGTAATTGTTTTTTAGTTGCAAGTGAAAAAACCAGTCTTTTAGTAGATGCAGGTCTTAGTCGAAAGAAGGTTAAAACGGGTTTAGAAAATGTCGGCTATTCAATAGATGATATTGATGGTATTTTAGCTACTCATGAACATATTGACCATATACGGGGTCTTGGAGTTATTACAAGGCAAGATAAAATACAGGTATATTCAACTGAAGGGACTTTAAGGGGAATCTTTAACAATAAATCTTTAGGAAATTTAGATGAGGATTATTTTAATTTAATTTCTATTGGTGAGACATTTACTATTGGGGATATTGAAATTAAGCCTTTTGAAACATTTCACGATGTAAATGAACCCTGCGGATATACATTTAAAAAAGGATCTAAAAAAGCAGGCATAATAACTGATACGGGGTCATATAATTCTAAGATTGTAGATGAGCTATTAGATGTAAATGCTCTTTTGATTGAATCAAATCATGATTTGGCGATGCTGGATAATGGAGATTATCCATATTTTTTAAAAGAAAGAATTAAAAGCAATATTGGGCACATGTCTAATGATACATGTTCAGAGCTTCTAAATAAAATATTGCACAAGGATATGGAGGGAATAATTTTAGGTCATTTAAGTAAGGATAATAACACTCCGGATAAAGCTTTAGATGGAGTCAAATCAGGAATTGATTTAGATACTCATTATACTTCAGATGATTTTGAAATAACCGTTGCAAATAGACATACTCCTTCAAAACCAGTTGATTTATAAAGAAATTTTTTAAAAAATTTGTAGTTAAATATATATAATTGATTAAACATACATTTGATTACTTATTTTATTACTCTTGTTTGCGGGGGTGGTCGAGCGGTCAAAGGCGATAGGTTGAGGGCCTATTGGGTTAGTCCCTTCGCGGGTTCAAGTCCCGTCCCCCGCACTTAAAACTACTGATTTTGATTATTATGTTGGAGAAAGCAATTTCTGAAAAAGATGGGGATGTTTTAGTAGATATTGAAGTTTCTCCTAATTCTAAAAACTTTGAAATATCTAATTTTAATGACTGGAGAAATAGGATTGAAGTTAGAATCAAGCAGATTCCTCAAAAAGGAAAAGCAAATAAAGAAATATCTAAAGAATTCTCTAAATTATTTAATCGTGATGTAGCTATTTTTAAGGGAGAAAAATCCTCTCAAAAGACTCTTATTTTTAAAAACTCCTCTAAAGAAGATATATTGGTGAAATTTCAACAATTGCTAAAGTGATTAATTATTTAAACAATTAACATAAGAAATAATGTTTAGGTGTATAAAATGAAAGCAGTAATTCCAGCAGCAGGTTTTGGAACAAGATTTTTACCTGCTACTAAAGCTCAACCAAAAGAAATGCTACCTGTTTTTGATAAACCAACAATTCAATATGTGATTGAAGAAGCTGTAGCATCAGGAATTGATGATATTATAATTATTACAGGTAAAAATAAACGTTCTATTGAAGATCATTTTGATAAATCATTTGAATTAGAATATACTCTTCAAAATGCAGGAAAAGATAACTATTTAAAACAAGTTCGTGACATCACAGATTTGGCTGATATCTGTTATATTCGTCAAAAAGAACAAAAGGGTCTTGGTGATGCTATATATTGTGCTAAAAAGCTTATTGGTGATGAACCTTTTGCTGTTATGCTTGGAGATACCATTACTAAAGGAGCTACTCCATGTACAAAACAGCTAATTGATGTTTATAATAAATATGATGCATCAGCTATTGCAGTAGAAGAGGTTCCAATGGAAAAAGTAGAAAGGTATGGAATTATTAATGGTAATGAAGTTGAAAAAGGGGTATATAAAATAAATCAGCTTGTTGAAAAGCCTCTTAGAGACCATGCTCCTTCTAATTTAGCTATTATGGGACGTTATGTTTTATCTTCCGATATTTTTGATAAGCTTAAAGAAACAGAGCCCGGTGTAGCTGGTGAAATTCAGCTTACTGATGCTTTATCAAAATTAGATGCTATTTATGGAGATGTTTTTAAAGGCAAAACTTTTGATATTGGTAATCGTTTAGATTGGCTTAAAACATCTATTGAGTTTGCTTTAGATGATCCTCAGTCTAAAGATGATTTAATTGAATACTTAAAAACTATTTTATAGCTTTTTAATTACTTCCATTACTTTTTTTAAATTTATTTAACTATGACATTTAGTTAATTTTTTCTTCATATCCTCTAATCATCATTTTTTTTAATTAAGCTAAATATTTTTAATCAGAAGTTTGATTAGATAATTGACTTTTGGAAAACTTCAATTTCACTGGCAGAGGAGGAGCTCTTAGATGGTATGGTAATAATGGTATATTAAAAAATTGTAATTTCAAATCCAAACATTTATATACACTTGTAGGTAAAGTATACTTTACAGTAAAGTTAACTTTACATTGGTTGTGTATCTAATGAAAAATAATCTGGAAAAATTAAGAAATGAATGCTCAATAAGTCAGGTTGAACTTGCTGATGCAATGGAAGTTTCAAGACAAACTATCAGTTCCTTAGAAAATGGAAGATACAATCCATCTATTGTTTTAGCATTTAAACTAGCTAGATACTTCAACAAAAATATCGAAGAAATATTCATCTATGAGGGCGAAAACCATGAATGATAATAAATTTTTAGATAAGAAAATGAAGTTCGTAAAATTTTACATAATTCTTGGAATTATATTGCTTTTGATAAATTTTTGTCTTGTTTTTTTCAATGTAAGACTAGGCGATTTCTGGTCAATAATGCTTGATACATGGGGTGCTATTTTTATTGTAATGGGAATTGTCAGAGCATTAATGTATAGAAATAAATCTATATTGAAATTTTATAAAATCCAGGAAACTGATGAGCGAAGTGAGATGTTAAGAGGAAAAGCAGGCTATCTAACCTTTGTTTTCTCTACATTAGGATTAGCTATTTGTGGTGTTATATTTGCAGCTATGGATTTAATTATTCCTTTTACAATAATATTAATCCTACTATTTGCTCAATATATATTATTCTTTGTTTTAATGTGGTATTATAGTAAAAAATTATAATACCAATATTTTTTTTTATGAAAAAATAGAAAAATAATGTGATATTACATTATTTCATCATTAAATCCATAATTGAATATGGATCATCTTTTGTTTTCACTGATGGCTTTCCAAGACCAGGAATTGCATTTTTAGCAAATTCTTTATTGGCTTTTTTTGAAACTTCATCAAATATCATTTTGTAAGCAGTACATTGCGGATCAACAGCTTTAGATGTTCCTGCACTTACAATAGCATTATATGGACACCCTCCTTCACAATATTTAAGATGTCTACATTTTTTACAATTTTCACCAACATATTCTCTAAATTCTTGAAGTTTAGTCCATGCATCAGATGTTTTTAAGTCGTCGAATGAAGGATTATTAGCTACATTTCCAAGAACGTATTCATCCATTCCAACGAAACGATAACATGGATATATGGAACCATCTGCACCAACAGCTAATGTAGTTCCAATACAATCGGCAAATGTACATAGCGTTCCTCTTCTTCTAAGTGCACTTTTAGCAATATGGTCTAAATCCATTATTGAAAACTTGTCTAAATCATACAGGTACTTATCAAGCCAATCTATTAATAATTTGCCATGTTCTTCCTGATCTAATGCCCAAGGGTCTGCATTATCTCCACGTAATGATGGAAGTGCTGCATGTATCTTTAGATTCATTTGATTATCTTTAAAGAAATCATATAAATCATCACTAAAATCTTTAGAATAGTCAGTAACGGTTAAAACAAAATTTACATTTAGACCATTGTCTTTAGCTAATTTATAATTGTCCATGGTTTTTTTAAAGTATCCTTCTCCACGTTGATAATCGTTAATGTCCTCAGGCCCGTCAATACTTGTACTTATAGCTATATTGTATTTTTTAAATAAATCAACCATTTCTGGAGTTAATAGCCATATATTACTTTGTAGGGAAAATCCCTCAACATTAGGAAGCTGTGATAGCTTTTCAAGAGAATACTTGTAGAAATCATAGCCTGCAAGTAATGGCTCCCCTCCATGAAATGTGAAATGAACCTCATCATCTCTAAAATCTTTTAACCATTCTATAATTTGGTCTATGATTTCAGTACTCATCATTTGGCTATTTTTTTCAGATCCCCAACAGTACTTACAGTTTGATGGGCAATTAAGAGTTGGGATTATCATTACATGAAATGTCATTTTATCCGTAATATTTGTTTAATTCTTTAATAAGCTTCTTCTTTTCATCTTCTTCCATATTGTCATTTACAAGAAATATGTAACCGCAGTTGTCACATTTTACAGTATCTAATTCTGCATGGGCTCTGTGGTTATCTAACATACGTCTATGGGCTGTTTTATCTTTTGATCCACATTTTGGACATGGTGCAAGTAGTTCTTCAAGTTTCATTTTATATACCTCTTTATAATTTATTATATTGTTTTGATATTTAAAAGAATTTTTGATATATTGGCATTCCAATATTTTTGATAAACCATAGCTTAAGTTTAAATCCAGGACCTTCAAATTCTTTCTGAACTTTTGAAAGCTCTTTTGGTATATCTAAATGTTGTGGACATTTTCTTAAACATTTTCCACAGCCATTACAAAGGCCTGCATTTGTCGGTGTATTCATAACTCCTCCAACAGTAGTAAAATAGTTTATAAGGCTTTTAGAAAACAGTCCTTTTTGGTTAAATAGATATTTTTCATTATATATTTTCATACATTCTGGAATGTTTACATTCTGAGGACAGGGCATACAGTAACCGCATGTAGTGCAGTTAATTTTAATCAGATTTTTGAATATTCTTTTGACATATTCAATGGTTTCCATTTCCTCTAATGAAAGTGAATGAGGTTCTATATCTTTTGCAATTTCGATATTTTCTTCAATTTGTTCTATTGTATTCATTCCTGAAAAAACACATGTGATTTCTTCATGGTTTAAGATCCATTCAAAAGACCACTGTGCCATAGTTTTATTTGGATTAGCTTTTTTAAACCTTTCTTCAGCTTCTTCTGGAATTTTTCCTGCAAGAATTCCTCCTTTAAGAGGTTCCATTACAAATATTCCCATTCCTTTTTGAGAAGCATAATGTATTCCTTCAAAGTTAATCTGAGAATTGTCGTCAAAATAATTATATTGAACCATAGCTACATCCCAGTCATATAAATCTACAAGATCTATAAACTCATCAGCTTTCCCATGATATGAAAATCCGATATTTTTTATTTTATCCTCCTTTTTAGCTTTTTCAATAAATTTAAAAACGTCTCTTTTAATAAGTCTTTTCATAGTTTTTAAATCAATATTGTGAAGTAGATAATAATCTATAGTATCCCGATTAAGTCTTTCCAACTGCTGGTTAAGGGTTTTTTCCATATCTTCATATTTTTTTATTGTAAATGCAGGTAATTTTGTTGAAATTTTTACTTTATCTTTATATTCACCCTGTAAAATTTCTCCAAGGAATTTTTCACTATTTCCCATTCCATAAATAGCTGCAGTATCAATTATATTTATTCCATTGTCGATGCTTTGATAGATTTGCTTTTTAGCTTCTTTTTTGTCGATTTTACCGTTTTTGGAAGGTAACCTCATAGCTCCAAAACCTAATTGCGAAATTTCATCCTGATTTTTCTCAATTACCCTAGTTTTCATAATAATAGTTTTTAGTTCTATTAATTATAAATTGTCTTCGATAAATATATTAAAAAAGATTTTAATAGTATAATTAAATGTAGAAGTTAATATGTAGGTAATTATATGAATGGTAAAATTATATTGGGACTTCCAAAAGGCAGTTTGAATAATGTTAATAGAGGCAATACTTATCAGCTATTTGTAGATGCAGGTTACGAAGTAAGAGGATATGAGCCGGGCAATGAATCCTATGAAATATCTATTTTAAATGATAATGAAATTAAAGCATATTTAACCCGTCCACAAAGCACTCCTGTAGAATTAAATAGGGGAATGGTTGATATAGCTATTGTTGGAGAAGATTGGGTTAAAGAGGAATCTGTACTTAGAGATAATAAAATTACAAAAATAGGGGATTTGGATTATGGTGAAACTCGTTTAATAGTAGCTGTCCCTAATGATTCTCCTTATAAAAATTTAACTGAATTTTTTAGAGCAAACAAAGAAAGAGATACTCCAATTTTATGCTTTACCGAATATCCAAACTTAACCAGAAAACACATCATGGAAAATGAAGGGTATCAGGAAATCTTTGGAGATGCCGTTCCTTTTGTCCAGGTTCGAGGATTAACTGATGGGGATAATGAACAGGTTCAAGTTATTAACTCTGATGGAGCTACTGAAGTATATATTGCAAAAGGTGCAGATTTAATTGTGGATAATACTCAAACAGGGAGCAGTTTGAGAAAAGCAGGTCTTAAAGAACTTGAAACTATTCTTCACTCTTCAGCAGGCCTTTATGCTGGTGTTAGTTGTACTGGCGATAAACTTGAAAAAGCAAAAATGATTTTCACTCAATTATTCGGTGCAATCTCAGCTAAAAAGTACTTTGACGTGAAATTCAATATTGACACATTAAAGATTCAGGAAGTAAGTGATTATTTAGTTGAAAATAATTTATGTGCTGATGAACCAACTATTACTAAAGGTCCTAATTTCTCACAAATCAATGTATTAATCCCTAAAAGCAAGTTTCCAGAGATGATTGATGCAATTAAAGGATTTAATGCAACTTCAATTATTCGTAATGATTTAAAACAGCTTGTTGAATAGTCATTACTTTTTCTATTTTTATTTTTTAATAATAAATCATTATATTTATTATTGATTATCTACATAATAATATATTAATTTATAAAAAATGGTAAAAACATGTTAACTTCAGTTCAAAAAGAAATTTTACAAAATTTAATCAACTTATATCAGTCATCTGAAGGGAAATCCATTAAAGGAGAGGATATTGCTGAAGTAATGGATAGGAATCCTGGAACAATTAGAAACCAGATGCAATCTTTAAGGAGTTTAGGGTTGGTAAAAGGTGTGCCGGGCCCTCATGGTGGTTATAAACCTACCGTGGAAGCTTATAATTCTTTAAACATTTCAGTTTCTGATAAAGACTCACAGGTACCTATTTATAAAGATGGTGAACAGGTTGAAGGTGTTACTGTAGCTAAAATAGAGTTTACTAGTGTTCCCCAAACTGAAGGATGTGAAGCAGCTATTAAGGTTCTTGGAAATATTAAAAATCTAAATCTTGGAGATGTTATAAGAATAGGTCCAACTCCTGTTAATAACCTTGGTGTAATAGGCCAAATCGTTGGAAGAGACGATATGGATAATATTCTGCTTGTAGACACTAAAACAATAAGGAGCATACCAAAAACCAGCATTGGGGAAATAGCAAGTAGAAATGTCATATCTCTTAATGTAGATTCAACTTTAAAAGAAGCTGCTGAAATACTCTCTTCTAACTCAATTGATGGAGCTCCTGTAATTGATGATAGCAAAGTTGTTGGAATGTTTACTGTTACAGATGTTGTAAATGCAATAGCTAAAGACAAGGAGAATCTTCCTGTTGGATCTCTTATGAGTTTAAATATTGTTACTGTCCCTGTTGATATGAAGATAGCTAACGCTATTGAAATCATGTTTAAAAAAGAGCTTGGAAGATTGATTGTAGTAGACCACAATGATAATTTATATGGCATTGTAACAAGAACAGATCTAATTGACTGTATTACAAACCTTAAGCAATTTCCAATAATAACTAAATAAGATCGTGATTTAATGAAGGTAGACCAAATTGATATTAAACCAGATATGAGTGTTAGTGAATTAATTGATCAATTTGATGGCTCTGGCGTGTTAGGTGCTGGAAGAGTAGTTAGAGCTTGTGACTTATTGGCTAAAATGATATCTGATAATGATACTAATGTTTTTATGAGTCTTGGAGGTCCATTAGTTCCAGGTGGTCTTAGAAATGTATTTGCAGATATGGTTAAGAATCATTATGTTGATTTAATTGTAGCTAGTGGAGCCAATATTACTCACGATCTTCTTGAGAGCTTTGGTGGTAGGCACTATAAGGATAAAGGGACAGATGATGAAGAATTAAATGCTCAGGGAATTGGAAGAATAGGTGATGTTTTCACTGCTTCAGAGGATTTTGAAGTATTTGAACAAAGAATAACTGAGATATTTGAAGACATCGCTTCATCTAAAAGCCATATTTCAATTCAGGAGTTATTATATGAGGTAGGGCTTCGAATTGATGATGAGAATTCTATTTTAGCTAATGCTGCTCGTGAAAATGTTCCTATTTTTGCTCCAGGTCTTATTGACAGCATGTTCGGACTTCAGCTATGGATGTTCAACCAGGATCATGATTTCGTAGTTGATGCAGTAGCAGATATGCATTATCTCTCTGATATTGTTTTTAATAGTGAGAAAGTAGGTGGAATTCTTTTAGGTGGTGGCCTTACTAAACATTATACATTAGCTTCTAATCTTTTAAAAGGAGGATTGGACTTAGCTATTCAAATCACAATGGACCGGCCGGAATCTGGAAGTTTAAGTGGAGCTCCTCTCGAAGAAGCAAAATCATGGTCAAAAGCAAAATGCGGTTCTGATTTAGCTACTGTAATTGGAGATGTTACTGTAATATTTCCTCTTATTTTAGCTGGAGCTTTAGATAAAATTAACAGTGATTAAATGTATACTGGGGCTTTGGCACTTTTATTTGCATTATCTGGATTTTTTATGAAGTTTTCAGATGATGCTTTTGATATTGGTCATAACAGAAATTATGCTGCAGTTTTAGGAATTGTTTGTGCCGTTACATCTGCAATAGCTACTGTTTATAGTGCTGGTGCAGCTTATATTTTTATCGGGATTTTGATTGGTAACTTGCTGGCTTTTAAGGTTGATGGACTTCATCACATTATTACCTTAGCGGTTTTCATTGCTTTGATTTTGATTTTTGGAATTCCTTCAATAAGCATAGCTATTTTACTTATCTGCATCTTATCTGCTTTAGCTGATGAGATTGGTCATGAATTGGTTTCTAAAAAAACAAGTAATAGGTTTGTAAATCTATTTTTTGAGTATAGATTTACAATGAAGGTTGTTATATTATTATTAGCTATTTTCGGTGCTTTTAGCTTTTGGATATTTGTCTGCTTCTTGTTATTTGAAATAGCTTACGAATTTGCTGGATTTTGTTATGAAAAAATCTATTGAGATTTTTTAATAAATTCTTTCAATGCTTCTTTAGGATTATCTGATTCGTAAATGGATCTGCCGATAATCACGCTGTTTGCATATTGTAAAGTTTCTTTTATTTCTCCACCTTGCTTTCCAACACCAGGGGATATGATGAAAGCATCTTTTCCGACGATTTCTCTTATTTCCTTAAGTCTGTTTATTCTTGTTGCTGGTGCTACATAGTTTTTTATTCCCATTTTCACGCCCATTTCAGCTATTGCATCTGCATCTGATTGTAGGAATTTTTTAGCTCCTGGATGGGACATTTCAGTTAGCAGAAATATTTCACGACCAAAGTCTTCTGATGTTTCTTTACATGCTTTTACACTATCTGGACCTACAAATCCATGACATATTATTGCATCTGCTCCACTTTTAAATGTTTCAGAGCATATTTTTTCATTTGTTGCAGGTATGTCTGCTACTTTAAAATCACATATTACTTTGTATCCAAAGTTTTCTTTAAGAGTTTCTACTATTTCCAATCCTTCAGCTAGTGCTAAAGGGTATCCTATTTTTATTGTATCTATATCTGGAGTAAGCTTTTCACATATTTCTGATGCTTCTATTCCGTTCATAACATCTAATGCTAATATTATATTGTTTTTAACTTTCATTGTATCTCCTGTTATCTATTCTTTTTTTCATTGATTAATAAATTTGCTATGGGTAACTTTTATATATTATTAAGATAAATTAATATTATATCAAATTTACTTTATTATATATCCAATAGATTTTATTTATCTTAATTTTTTTTAAAGTTTTTTTGATATTTTGGAGGTTATTATAATGCATATTATGGAAGGATTTTTACCACCAATATGGTGTGCTGTTTGGTTTATAATTTCAGTACCAATCGTTATTTATGGAATATATCAAATTAAGAAAGTTTCAGAAAATGTTCCTGAATCAAAAGCACTATTAGCTGTAAGTGGAGCATTCATGTTTATATTGTCTTCACTGAAATTACCATCTGTTACAGGTAGTTGTTCACATCCAACAGGAAATGGATTAGGGGCAGCTATTTTTGGACCTGCTGTCACTGCTGTTTTAGCAACTATTGTACTTCTTTTCCAAGCTTTATTATTAGCACATGGAGGATTAACCACATTAGGTGCAAATATTTTTTCAATGGGTATTGTAGGACCTGTTGTAGCATGGATTGTATATAAAGGTTTAATTAAAAACAATGTTTCATCTACTATTGCAATATTCTTTGCAGCATTTTTAGGTGATCTTTTAACTTATGTTGCTACTGCATTCCAATTGTCTTTAGCATTCCCATTACCATCATTCGGTCAAGCATTAGTTAATTTCTTGACTATTTTCGCTGTAACTCAAATCCCTTTAGCTATTGCAGAAGGTATTTTAACAGTGATTATCTGGGACAGATTAAAAGTATATAAACCAAAATTATTAGAAAAACTTAATCTCTTAACTAAAAAAGAAGATGCTGAGGTAGATGGTTAAAATGAATAATAAATCAATTTTAGCGCTCGTAATTGTATTGATAATTATTGTTGTTGCACCATTCTTGATTTATAGTGGTCAAGGAGAAGATGAAGGTTACTTTGGTGGAGCTGATGGTGCTGCAAGTGAAGCGATTGAAGGTAGTGGTTATGAGCCATGGTTTTCATCTATTTGGGAACCACCAAGCGGTGAAATAGAAAGTTTATTATTTGCTGTTCAAGCAGCTATTGGAGCTATAATTATCGGATATTTCTTTGGATATTGGAAGGGCATATCTAAAAAAGATTAAAATTTACTTTAATTTTTTTTATTTTTTTTAAAGTAAAGTTCAATTATATTTATTTAAAGTAAAGTTTAATATAATAGTGTTGATTTTTTATGAAGTTTGATATGGATTATATTGCACATACTAATAAAATGTCACTGACAAATCCCTACTATAAATTATTCGGATCTGTTATTTTGATGATAGTGACATTGCTTTTGAATAATTTATATTTTGATATAGCTGTTTTTGCTGCAATGGCAATATTGATAATGGGAATAGCTAGAGTATCACCTTTAGATTATTTAAAGTTTATAACCATTCCATTTGTTTTCACAGCAATTACCTGTATTTACTTGATTCTTTTTACAGGCACTGGGGTACCTATATACAATACAGGATTTTTTGGAATAATTATTACAGATAATTCTTTAAACTTAGGAATCTACACTTTTGGTCGTGTATTTGCATGTTTCTCATGTTTAGGATTTTTAGCTCTAACAACACCAATAGCCAACATATTGCATTGTTTAGCTAAATTAAAAGTTCCTAGAATTTTAATTGAAATTGCTTTATTAATGTATAATACCATTTTCATATTCTTAAATGAGTTAAACACTATGAAAAATGCTCAGGAATCTAGATTAGGATATAGGGGAACAAAATCCACTTATAAATCCTTAGGATCATTATTCAGTAATTTATTTTTAGTTTCATTAACTAAAAGCGAAAAACTACAATATGCTCTTGATTCAAGGGGTTTTACAGGTGAAATACCTATATATGATCCATAGATAATAGGAGATTATTCTAATGCTTAAAGTAAAAGATGTTTTTTACTCATATGATGATGGAACAACTGCTCTTAATGGAATAAATCTTGAAGTTAAGAAAGGAGAAATCGTTGCCCTCCTTGGAAAAAATGGAGCAGGAAAATCCACACTTTTTTTACAATTCAACGGAATATTAAGGCCAGACAGTGGAGAAATCTTAATCGATGGGAAACAATTGAAATACAATAAAAAGTCTCTAGTCAATGCCAGACAAAAAGTAGGCATAGTCTTTCAAAATCCCGATGATCAGATATTTGCGCCAACAGTAGAAGAGGATGTTGCATTTGGACCATTAAATCTCAAACTTCCAATAGACGAAGTTAGAAAAAGAGTTACTGATGCTTTAAGACGTGTTGGAATGGAAGGATTTGAGAAAAAAGCACCACACTACTTAAGTGGCGGTCAAAAGAAAAGGATAGCTATTGCAGGAATACTTGCAATGAAACCTGAAATTATGATTCTAGATGAGCCGATGGCAGGTCTTGACCCAGTAGGCGCAGCTAAAATTATCAATCTTTTAAAAGAGCTGAATGAAGAAGGAATAACAATTTTAATTTCCACTCATGACGTTAACATTATACAGGATTATGTTGATAAAATCTTTATAATAAATGATGGAGAAATAATTGGAGACGGATGTCCTGAGGACATATTTTCTAAAAAGGATCTCCTAAAAAAAGCTCATTTAAAACTACCGATAATAGCCAGATTATTCGAGAAACTAGAAGATAATAATATTATTCAGTGTAATGGAGAGTATCCCTTAACTGTTGATGATGCATATCTTGAAATTGAGAAATATTTAAAATAATTTTTTCAATATTCTTTTTCTAAAGAACATACTTTTATAAAGTGAATGGAATTAAATGCAGATAGGGATTGTTGATTATGAATTGGGATAATATTTTATTTCCAGCAGATATTGGAAGGTTAACTAAGAAAGAAAAGACAATTTATGTATTTGTATTTGCTATTATTCCCATAACATTTATTCTATCTTTTTTGTTGTATGTGGATTATCCATCTAATATGAACACATATGTTAGGGATATTCTATTAGTGTTCCCATTCATTTTTCTTTTTTTAGGAATCATTTCGCCTGTAGTTTTTCACAATATTATTGTTAAAAAGGTTAAATATTTTTCTGACTATCATTGGGGCAATACTTATCAATACGGAGTCCTTATATTCTCATTATATCTCCTTCCTGCTTTCATTTCTGGAGGTTTAGTGGCTGGTTATGTCTTTGATAATATTGTTTTAGGAGTTGGAATAAGTTTAGCTTTTACAATTCCTCTGGCTGGAGAACTTTTAAGAAATAATGTCTTCAATGATGAAAGTTGTAATTTAGATGGAAAAGTAGTAATGGGTATGAACCTGGGAGATTCCTGTTATTAAGTACATTTATGGGATTATATGGTTATATTTTGGGTTTTAGAAGTATTGATAGTTACAATACTTTAATTTGGATTGCTGTTGTTTTTTTATTCCAATTATCACTTCTTTTCCCAGATAAGGTTAATAAGATTTTTCCTTTAGAAATTAGAACTAAACAGGGGCATTTTACATATTTAGGTACTATTATAGTACTGTTTTTAATATTTGTTTTTACATGTCAGAATCTATTACTTGGAATCGGTATAAAAATAATTAATTTAAGTTTTAGAAATATTCTTTGCTGGATTATAGGAGTAATAACTGCTATTATATTATTAAAGAAATACAAAGATGTTTGGAAGTAATTTTTAAGAATTTGACTTAATTTCAACGATGCTCTTGTTAATCTATTTTTCCTGTCCTTTTGTTCTTTGTTCACTTCTTGTTTTAAGAACATGATGAAAAATTATTTTAAATGTAATTTCAAAGAGTGAATAATATTATTGAATATTTAACAAATTATTAAACTCCAAATCTCATTTTAAGGCAATATCCTACTTTTTTTTAAATCGAGTTCTATCTTTTTTTAGATTTCCTTGTCATATTGCAGATATTTTTAAAGTACATTTTAGAAAAACTTATATAAACTTTACAATAAAGTAATACTTAGTATTTAAATAACCTTAAAAAAAGTATTACTTTTTGTGATAATTATGATAAATAGAATAATGGATTATCTTGCAGGACTGAAAATGACAATAGTTGCAGGAATATTTCTTTTGATTTCAGCAGTATTGATGATTGCTGGAGTGAAAGTTCCAGTTTACCTAAATCCTGCATGGGTATGTATAATAATAAGTGGTCTTCCACTTGTTTATTTGGCTATAACACGATTGATTTTTGAAAAATGGGTATCTTCAGCACTTCTCATTACTATAGCTATGGTTGCTTCAATAGCTATTGGGGAAGTATTTGCTGCAGGTGAAGTAGTATGGATTATGGCTTTAGGTGCTCTTCTTGAAGACTGGACTGTTGAAAGGGCTCAAAAAGGATTGAAGAATCTTATAACATCAACACCACAAAAAGGAAGAAGAATAGTAAATGGGCATGAAGAAATCATAAATGTTGATGAAATTGAAATAAACGATATAATCAGAGTATTTCCTGGTGAATTAATACCAGTTGACGGCATTATTGTTGATGGAACAACTTCTGTTGATCAGTCAATCATAACTGGTGAATCATTACCTATTGATAAAAAAGAAGGGGATCCTTTATTCTGCGGAACTATGAATATGTATGGTTCTGTTGATATTAGAGCTACAAGCGGAGGTGAAGATTCTTCTCTACAAAAACTTATTAACTTAATTAAAGAAGCTGATGAGAATGAAGCACCAACACAAAGAATAGCTGACAAATGGGCTACAATCCTGGTTCCAGTTGCACTGTTAATTGCAATTGTCGCATGGTTAATAACTGGGGATGTTGTTCGAGGAATTACAGTTCTCGTAGTATTCTGTCCATGTGCTTTAATTTTAGCAACTCCAACAGCAATCATGGCAGCTATCGGTCAGGCTACAAAACATGGTGTAATTATCAAATCTGGTGAATCTTTAGAGATTCTAGGGGCCTTAAATACACTGGTCTTTGATAAAACAGGAACCTTGACATATGGTAAGCTAATGGTTTCAGATATAATCCCAATTGATTCCAATATATCAAAAGAGGAATTACTTAAATTAACAGCATCATCTGAAGTTAAAAGTGAACACCCCTTAGCTAAATCCATTGTTCAGCATGCTAAAGATGAAAATATGGAACTTGAAGAAACTAAAGACTTTAAAATGTATCCTGGAAAAGGAATATCTGCAATCAACTCTTATGGTCAGATTTTTGCAGGAAATGTGGATTTTTTATCTGAAAACAATATTGTTTTAGAATCTGATGCCAAGGAATGTCTTGAAAAACTAAGAAATGAAGGTAAAGCCTCAATAATTGTGGGTGGAAAGGGTGGAGTTATTGGAATAATTGCCATTTCTGATGTTATACGTGAAGATGCTTCTAAAATCATAAAAAAATTACAAGACATGCATATAAAAATAATACTTTTAACTGGCGATCATAAAAAAACAGCAGAATACTTTGCAAAGAAAGTGGGAATAGAAAAAGTCTGCGGGAATCTGCTTCCTGAGGACAAACTAAAAATCATCGAAAAACTAGAAAACAAAGGTAGAAAAGTATGTATGATTGGTGATGGAGTTAACGACGCTCCAGCATTGAAAAAAGCAGATGTAAGTATTGCAATGGGTGGAATAGGTAGTGATATAGCAATAGATACTGCAGATATAACGCTACTTGGAGACGATATCGAAAAAATACCATATCTCAAAAAGCTCTCAAATACCACATTATTTACAATAAAATTCAACATAGGTCTTTCTTTAGTGATTAATGCAGTAGCTATTGTTTGTTCAGTCTTGGGATTATTAAATCCAGTTACTGGAGCATTAGTTCACAATGCAGGATCATGTTTGGTTGTGATAAATGCAGCGCTGCTTTATGACAGAAAATTTTATTAATATTTTTTTAAGGTGGTAGCTATTAAACAGTTACCACCTTTATGAAATTAAAATAATTTTATATAACTTAATAATATTTATTAGGTGAAAGTAATGAGAATTGGAATTTGTGATACAACATTTGCTCGTTTTGATATGGGTTCTGCAGCTATTGATGAACTTAAAAAAAATGCTACAGACCTGCAAATTATTAGAGAAACTGTTCCAGGAATTAAAGACCTCCCTGTTACAGCTAAAATTCTCATTGAAGAAGAAAATTGTGAAATTGTAATGGCATTAGGAATGCCTGGACCTATGGAGAAAGATAAAGTTTGTGCAAATCAAGCATCAACTGGTTTAATCAATGCTCAGCTCATGACAAATAAGCATATTTTAGAAGTATTTGTACATGAAGATGAAGAAGAAAAACCAGAAGAGCTTAAGAAACTTGCAGAAACAAGAGCTCGTGAACATGCACAAAATCTTATTAAAATGATGTTCCATAGAAAAGCTATGCGTAAAGAAGCCGGAATGGGTATCAGGGAAGGTAAAGAAAACGTAGGTCCTTTATAATTATTTTGGTGTATAGATGGCTCAACAAGAATTTTTAATGTCTGATGAAGATAAAAGCAATACATTTATAGTTATTCCAGCATACAATGAAGAAGAAAGAGTTCAGCCAGTTATAAATAATCTAGCTGAACGTGGATTTAAGATGGTCATTGTAAATGATGGATCAACAGACAATACATTAGAAAAGCTTAAAGAATCTCAAAAGAAATATCCAAATAATATCTTTATTTTAAACCACATTATTAATCAGGGGATGGGAGCAGCTATCAGTACAGGTCTTGACGCTGTATTAAAGCATAATCCCAAATATATTGTAAACCTTGATGCTGACGGTCAACATGATATTAATGATATTGATAAGGTTTGTGAGCCTTTAATTAAAGGTAGAGCTGAAGCAGTAATTGGTGTTCGTCCTTTTGAGGATATGCCTACTTCCAAAAACTTTGCTAATACTGTAATGAATATTCTTACAAAAGTATTTTATCAGGTCGATGTTAGCGATTCTCAAACTGGATTTCGAGCCCTTACCTTTGATGCTTTAAAGAAAATAGAAATGAACGTTCAGGGCTATATTGTAGCTTCTGAGTTTCTAAGACAATTTAAAGAAAACGGAATTAAATTTGAGGAAGTTACTATTACAACTATTTACACTCCAGAAACTCAAGCTAAAGGAACCAATGCTATGGTAGGAATTAAAATAATGTTTAATATGATTAAACATTTGTTATTTGAATAATGGTGATTGTATATGATGGTTTATCCAATTGTTTTTTCATTTATAGCACTTATAGCTATAATCTACTTATACCAAAGAGTATATTCAAAAAAATCTCCAGCATCATACATATTATGGGGAATAATTTGGCTATTGATTATCTTATTTGCCTTTGCACCGGAGTTAAGTAACCCTATAGGTAGATTCTTTGGTATTTCAAGAGGCCTTGATTTTCTTGTAATTGTAGCTATCATATTGATTTTCTATTTAATTTTTAAACTTTACATGAAAATAGATAAGTTACAACAGGACATGACTAAAATCGTTCGTGAAATAGCTTTAAATAATGAAATAACTGAAAAATCCCATGATGATGAAAAGTAATTTTCACTGAATCATGTTCATTTTTATTCTAATTTTCAATCTATTTTTTATATTTATCAACAATTTTATTTATTAAAAATTTTATATTATTTAACATGATTTATTTTAGAGGGTGTACTGCAAGAGAAAAGGAAACAAAAATAGCAGATGCAACTGAAAAATTATTAAAATTAGCTAATATTGATTATACTATTTTAGAAGATGAATCCTGTTGTGGATCTGTTTTACTTAGGACAGGTTTTGACAGTGAAGCTCAAAAACAGATTGAAAAAAACATTAAGCAATTTAAAGATGAGAAAATATTGACTTCATGTGCTGGATGTTATAAAACATTAAAACAGGACTATGAAAACATTGATGTTATACATATATCAATGCTTCTAAATGATTTGATTAAAGATAATAAGATTGATTTAATGAATACCTCATTGAAAGTTACATATCACGATTCATGTCATTTAGCAAGGCACTGTAAGGAATTTGACGCTCCTCGTGAAGTAATCAAAGCAATAGCCAATCTTGTTGAAATGGAAAATATTAAAGAGAATAGTCTATGTTGTGGTGCTGGCGGAGGAGTAAAATCAGCTTATCCTGAAATTGCAAATCAGGTTGCAGAAACCAGAATCAACCAGGCTAAAAATACAGGAGCAGAATTATTGATTACTGCATGCCCATTTTGTAAATTAAATCTTAAAGATAGGGGAATGGAAGTTTTGGACTTAACAGAATTTTTAATAGGTGGTCTTGATGAAGAAAAGTGAACTAGAAACAATGAGAAAATCATTTAACACAGTTAAAAGTAGATCATCATCAATTAAGAATTCTCCACAGGTTCTAAAACTTGAAAAAAGAGTAAAAAATATAAAGGAAAGTTCTATTGAAAACAATGATGAATTAATGGAAATGGCTAAAAACTCTTTTAAAAGAAATGGAATTGAATTTTTTGATGCAAAAACCGATCTAGAAGCACAAAATATTATTCTAGATATAATAAAAGATGTTGATTCAAGAGTAATAGCTAAATCAAAATCAAATACCTTAGGTGAAATTGAAGCAAAGGTATTTCTAAAAGAGAATGGTTATGAAGTTGTTGAAACTGATTTAGGAGATAGAATTCTTCAATTAAAAAAAGTTGACAATAAACCGGTTCACCCAACAGGACCTGCTTCTCATTTAAACATAAATGAAATTACAGAAATTGTTAACGAAGCATTAAATGAATCTTTAAGCCCCGTAACTCGTGAAATTATGGAAACAGTAAGAGGGGATGTATTGGAAAACTTGAAAGAATCAAAAATTGGCATAAGTGGTGCTAATGCAGTAGCGAGTGAAGAAGGTTCTTTGGTTTTTGTCCATAATGAGGGTAATATTTCATTAGTTTCAGCTATGGATTTACATATTATTGTTGTTGGACGTGATAAGTTTGTGGAATCCTTAGAAGATGCTATTTCAATAGCTAAACTTGAAACAGTTTACGCAACTGGAAATTATGTAACCTCTTATATTAATATCATTTCAGGCCCATCTAAAACAGCAGATATTGAGAAGAAACTTCTTAAAAACATGTATGGTGCTGAAAGGGTAGTAGTAATTATTTTAGACAATGGAAGAAGTGAGGCTAACCAAGAATGTTTAAAATGTATTGGTTGCGGGAATTGTATTGTACACTGTCCAGTATATAATGCTGTAGGTAATGAATTTGGATTCAATAATTATTTAGGTGGTCGTGGAGTAGCTATGAGTAAATTTATTCAAGACGATGAAGTTTGTTTTGATTCAGGTCTTTATATGTGTACTTTATGTGGTTTATGTACTCTTAACTGTCCTGTTTCTATTGAGACAAATAGTATTATTGAAATCCTTAGAAATGACTCAAAAAGTAAAGGATTCTATCCTAAAGCCCATGGAATTATTAGTAAAAATATTTCTGATAATGATTCTCCATTTTAAGAATGGTTAATCAGTTAGCTATTTTTTCTTATAATGTCCTAATTTTTTATTTTTTCTAATTTCACATAATATTGGTTAAATAGGTAAGATTATAGTTTAAATTCTACTATATAAATTCTAAATACTTTAAAATTAAAAATATTATTTTAATTGGTTTTTTTTTTATTTTGTGAAACTTCAGTTTCTCCAATGGCGGTGCTGTGCTCTGGAATGGTGCTAATGGTACTTTAACTGATTGTATTTTTGTTAATAATGCTGCTAGGGATTCTGGTGGTGCTATTTTTTGGAATGGTGCTAATGGTATTATAACTAGTTCTATTTTCACTAATAACACTGCTACCAATCAGAGAGGAGGTGCTGTTTACTGGCAAGGCATTAATGGTAGTTTAATGGATTCTACTTTTATCAATAATGTTGCAAAAACTTATGGTGGTGCAGTTGCATGGTATGGCGCTAATGGTATTATAACTAGTTCTATTTTCACTAATAACACTGCTACCCAATATGGTGGTGGTGTTTTCTGGAATAGTGCTAATGGTACTTTAAATAGTTCTAATTTTACCTCTAATAGTGCTAATTATGGTGGTGGTGTTTATTCAAATGCTGATCATGGTATATTAACTGATTCCAGTTTCATTAATAATTCTGCTAATAGTTCTGGTGGTGGTGTTTATTGGCAAATTGCTAATGGTAGTTTATCTGGCTCCATTTTCATAAACAATACTGCTATTACAGGTGCGGGTATTTTTTGGTGGGCTGCTAATGGTAGTTTAACTGATTCAAATTTCACCAATAATAATGCAACCCAAAATGGTGGTGCAGTATACTGGAATGGTGTAAATGGTAGTTTAGCCAATTCAAATTTCACTAATAATGCTGCTATCAACGTGGGTGGTGGAATTTACTGGAATGGTG
>OGXX01000364.1_pt1 | contig 50707 bp, 45 predicted proteins | sample 1576301 | NCBI WGS metagenome assembly OGXX01 (sample SAMEA3541469, study PRJEB24748) | human gut metagenome | biome: human gut; feature: human-associated habitat; material: faeces | place: China | collected 2012
TAATGACCCTGCCGATATTCGACAGGCAGCGGGGGTAGCCGTCCGCATAGCCGACGGGGACGGTGGCGACGACGGTGGGCTTCACGGTAGTGAAAGTGCCGCCGTATGAGATCTCCCTGCCCGCTTCAAGAGTTTTGATATGCGATATGCGGGCGTGCCAGCTCAAGGCGGGCTTCACGTCGATTATGTCGCGGCGCACCTCGGCCGACGGATACATCCCGTAGGTCAATATTCCCATGCGGCACATATCGAAATAGCGGTCGAAATTGATTATCCCGGCGCTGTTATTCAGGTGCTTTATCGGTATATTGACTCCTCGCTCGGCGAGCATACGCATGAATCTGACGAATTCATCACGCTGGGCAACGGCCTTGGTCAGGTCGCTTTCGTCGGCGGTCGCAAAGTGTGAGAATATCCCCTCGGCAAAGAGCCCCGACAGCGCCGATATGCGGGCGCAGAGATCGGCGCTCTCCTCGGTCACACGTAGGCCGATGCGGCTCATTCCTGTGTCGAGAGCGAAGTGGAAGGGCGCTGTTTTGCCCTGCTTTACCGCCTCGCTCGAGAGCGAGAGAGCGTCCTCAAGCGAGAATATCGGAATGCGTATGTCGTATTTGACCGCGGCGGCGTGATCCCATGGGAAAACTCTGCCGAGTACTATTATAGGAGTTTCAATTCCCGCTTTTTTAAGCTCAAGAGCCTCTTCGATGCACGCAACGCCGAAAAAATCGCATTTGCCGCTGAGAAAGCGGCCTATCTCAACCGCTCCATGGCCGTAGGCGTCCGCCTTGATGACCGCGAGCAGCTTAACGCCATCGGGCAGCTTGGCTCTGACGTTTTTATAGTTGTATTCGATTGCGTCGAGGTCTATCGCCGCATAAGTTCTGTGCCTTGTCATAATATCGCCTCTGCAAGGCTGACCGTCCTGATGCCGTTCTCGGCGAATGCCTTGTTCAGCGCCCTGACAAAGTCGAGCGCCTTTTCGCCGTCGCCGTGAACGCAGACGGAGTGAGCCTCAATGTCTATATCTTCGCCGCTGTATGCGGTCACCTTGCCCTCCTTGATCATTCTGATGACCCTGCTTATCGCAAGGGATTCGTCGGTTATCATCGAGCCATCGAGAGTGCGCGCCCTGAGGGAGCCGTCCGCCTCATAGGCTCTGTCGGCGAATATCTCGCTGGCGTACCGCAGCCCTCGGCTTTTCGCAGCCTTAATCATCTCGGAATTTGCAAGCGCAAGCAAGATAAGCGACGGGTCGAAGTCTTTTATTGCGTCCGCAATTGCCGCGGCGAGGGCGGGATCCTTGGCGGCAGCGTTATACATTGCGCCGTGGGGCTTGACGTGCTGCATTTTAACGCCCTTTGCGGAGGCAAAAGCCCCGAGGGCGCCGAGCTGATAAAGCGTGAAATCATATACCTGCTTCGGCGTGACGGTCATCTTTGTCCTGCCGAAATTCTCTCTGTCGGGGTAGCCCGGGTGAGCGCCGAAGGCAACGCCCGAGGCATTGCAAAGATCAATCGTCTTATCCATGATCTCGCTGCCGCCGGCGTGGAAGCCGCAGGCGATATTTGCGCCCGTTATGAGCGGGATTATCTGAGCGTCGAAAGCGGCGCCCTCGCCGAGATCGGAATTTAAGTCTATCTTATACATTGCTGTCACCTCAATATTTCAGCGCCGAATTCTTGACGTCGGTTATAAACATATGCCCGGGGGAGTGGGTTATGGCGATGGGCGGCTTCGATTGCATGACGGCGTTCTGCGGGGTAACTCCGCACGCCCAAAATACAGGCGTTTCACCCTCGTTTATCGTCACGCTGTCGCCGTAATCGGGTTTCATAATGTCCTTGATGCCTATCGCCTCGGGCGAACCTATATGTATCGGTGAGCCGTGGACTCTCGGCATTGCCGCTGTCACGTTGACCGCCTTGACCACCAGCTCGTCGGGGATCGGGCGCATGGAGACGACCATGTTGCCGTGAAATTTGCCCGCCGGGCTGAGTGCGATATTGGTGTTGAACATAGGCACGTTCCTGCCCTGCTCAATGTGGCGAACGGGGATATCCGCTTCAAGCAGCTCGCTCTCGAAGCTGAAGGAGCAGCCGATTAGGAAATAGACGAAATCCTCCTGCCAGAATGCGGAGATATCGGTCACCTCGCGCTCGAGCACGCCGTTTCGCCATATACGGTATTTTGGAATATCGCGGCAGATGTCGCCGCCGTCGGCCATAGTTCTGATAACTCTTGAGCCGATGTCACCGACCTCGAGGACGGGGCAGGGCTTGGGATTCCTCATGCAAAAGAGCAGGAAATCAAAGGCGTAGTCCTTGGGCAGGATGCAGAGATTCGCCTGAGCGTAGCCGCCGCACATACCCGAGGTCTGATGAGTTATAACCCCGTCCCTTATCAGCGCCCTAACCTCTTTCGGACTCATGGTTGAAAGCTCCATAACCGTATACCTCCCGAATTATCTGAAAAGTTTATCAAAGAATTTTTTCTCCTTGGCGGCGAACCGCTCCGCCTGCCTTACGCTTACCGCAGAGAAGCATAAGGTGTCAAACGGCTTCACCTGGGCGAGCAGCGGCAGGTCAACGCTGATGACCGTCGCGATTTTTGCATAGCCGCCAGTTGTCTGATGGTCGGCGGCAAGGATTATCGGCATCCCCGACCGTGTTATCTGCACCGAGCCGAAAACAATGCCGTCGGAGATGATATCCGTGCCGTTCTTGCCCTTTAAGGCAATGCCGCTAAGACGCAGACCCATGCGGTCAAGCCCTGCCGTGGCGGTGTAATGCTGTCGCAGGAAGAGCGCTTTATCCGTCTCGGTGAACATATCGTCCTGTGGCCCCATTATAACTCTAAGTCTGATGCAGCCGCCGCCGAATTCCCTTACGGGCGCTGTTTTGCCAGCCTTGGCGTGGTTTGAGGGCACGCCGACGGGCAGTATATCGCCCGCTCTCAGCTTCCTGCCCGCATAGCCGCCTATGCCGAGCTTCAGGTTGGTCGAGGCGCTGCCCATGACCTCGGGCACGGCGAAGCCGCCTGCAATCGCAAGGCAGCAGCGCATACCGCTCCTTGCGCCCCCCACGGTCAGTATATCGCCCGCAGAGGCTTTGTATGATCTGCTGCGCTCGATCGGCTTGCCGTTGAGCGTCGCACCGAAATCTCCGCCGCAAAGGCAGAATATATGCTCGTCGGTGAAGCGCGCGGTTATCCCGAGCGCCGTCATTTCGATGACGGGTGAATTCGGCTCGTTGCCGCAAAGGGCGTTTGCGAGCTTCATGGAGTATTGATCCATTGCGCCGCTCTGGGTGAAGCCGTCCTTCATCACGCCGAATCTGCCGAGATCCTGCACGGCGGAGAGCATCCCGCCGTTTATTATCGAGAGCATGGCTTCGCCTCCTCTGCGGTGACTTTATATGTGCCTGCGGCAACCTCACGCTCAATGCGGTCGAATTCGCCGCCGTCGATGCTGTAGAATTTTATCCTGTCGCCCGCTTTATAGAGGATCGGCACGCTTCTCGAGGGGTCATAGACCTTGACAGGGGTTTTGCCGATTAGCTGCCAGCCACCGGGCGAAGCGATGGGGTAAATACCCGTCTGGCTGCCGCCGATGCCGACTGCGCCCGCGAAGATCTCAAGCCTCGGTGTGTCGAGCCTCGGCGTTGCAAGGCGCTCATCCATGCCGCCGAGATAGGCGAAGCCGGGCAGGAAGCCGAGCATATAGATAAGATACGGCTTTGCCGTGTGAAGGGCTATAACCTCGTCCCTCGTCAGCCCCGTGTGGGCGCAGACATTCGCCATGTCGGGCGAGAAACGCTCCTCGTAGCAGACGGGAATATGAAAGATGCGTGAAGCGCCCTCGGAATTCGGGTCGATCCGATCTATCAGGCGGGCGAGCCGCTTTTTGAGCCTTGACGAGCGGATAACGGTGCAGTCATAAAGCACCGTGAGTGAATTAAAGGTCGGGATGACCTCGGTAACGCCGTTTATTTCGGCGCCGCCGATAAGCCCGGCAAGCGAGGTCACGCAGCGGTTGATATCTTCTCTTATTTCATTTTCAAATCGGACTGTCAGCGCCATGTCTCCGCTTTGCAGAAATAAGTACTTCATTTTGTGAAAAATCCCTTTCTCAGCGTATTCTCAAACCACGCCTCGGTCTTATCCTCGACGGTCGGCGGGTATTCGATAAGCGCTTTCATCATTGAGACGAGCGGCAGGTTGATATTCTTGCCTATGCCGTCGATATAAGGTCTCGGCTCGCCGTACATATCGAGCATACCCGCGCCCGCCGCGGCGTCCATTGCAGTGGCCTGATCCTCCTTGGAGTGGAAAAGCTCAGGCTTGCCGAGCATGAATGCGGTCGCCGCCATCAGGGCGTTGCAGCCCCAGTCGGAGCAGGTAGCCGTGATGATATTATCGGCGGCGGTGTCGGCGAGGATGCCGTAGCCCGTGCCCGCCTTGCAGCCGTTTTTGCCGGCGTAGGGGATGTACTCCCTTATGTGCTGCTCTATCGCCGCCATGCCTATCTCGTTGCCGAGGTCACCTATCGAGAGGTTATATATACCCATGCTTTGACAGAGCCTGAAAAGCGCGTCGTATTTCGGCTCGACGGCGGTGGTGTTGACCCCGACGGCGTTGTGATAGTATCCGTTTTTGTTTCTGCCGGGGGCTTCGTTTGTTATGACGGCGCAGGGCTTGCCGTGGGAGAGGATATCCCTCGCTTGAACTTCAGCCTCGTCAAAATTCTTAGTGAATTCAACGACGCAGACGGTGTTTTCACCGATATTGTCGAGGTCATCGGTCGTCTTGAACGAAAGCACGTTGCTCATTGCCCTTATCGCTTTCTTGCACTGCGAGGGCACTATCATCACCGGCTTTGCGTCGAAGGCTCTCATCAGAAATCTTGCGAAAACGGTCGAGGAGATTATGCCGTCCGTCTCCGCCTCGTTCCACGGGAGGAGCACGAAGCCGGTCAGTATGAAAACCTTCTCGCCCTTCTTTATGTTTTTGATAAGTCCCTTAGCTCCGTGAACGGAGAGCGGCTCCCCCGTGAAGCGTCTTGCCCCGTCATAGAGGATGCGGCAAACGCCGTAGCCCCTGGGGTCAAGATTCATCAGCGTGTCGAGGTCGTCACCGATATTAAGGAGCGTTAATTCCTCTTTTGTCATGCCGTGTCACCGCCTCAGTCAGCCTTGCACTGAGCTTCAAAATCCGCAACCAGCGCGTCCTGTATCTTTTTGAGCATCTCGGGAGCCTTGCCGCCGACGGGCTTGCCGTCCACGGTCTTGACGGGGATGCAGAACGAGCCTGTCGAGTGGACTATGACCTCGTCGGCGTTCATCAGCTCGTCAAGGGTGTATTCACGCTCGTCGACCCCGTAGCCGAGCTTCTCTGCGAAGGCGAGCAGTCTTATCCTCGCCGTGCCGGGCAGCACGGTATCGTCAAGCGGGTGGGATATGACCTTGCCGTCCTTAAAGATCGAGACGTTTGAATGGGCGCACTCGGTGACGATGTCGCCCCTGTGGAATATAGCCTCGGAGCAACCGGCTTCTGCGGCGGCGGAGGCGGCGAGGCAGGAGGGGATGAGGTTCAGCGTCTTGCAGTTGCAGTAGTGGAATCTCTTATCCTCATAGGTTATAACGTCGATGGGCTTGTAGGTGTCGGCAACGGGGCAGGGGGTCAATGTTATCCAAAGATTGCCCTGCATATCCTCGGTGAATATATGATTACGCAGGCCGCTGCCTCTCGTCACCTGCATATAGACGAATTGGTCGCCGTCGTCGACCTTGAGCACCAGCTCGGCGAGCAGAGCCTCCAGCTCCTTGCGCCCAATGGGGATATTGACCTTCAGCAGCTTTGCGCTGTTATAGAAGCGGTCAAGGTGAGCCTTGAGGTCAAATATCTTGTGGTTGTGGGCGTAGGTGGCGTCATAAACGCCGTCGCCGAACCAACACACCCTGTCGAGCATGGGAACGGACATATTCTCTATCAGATCGTATTTGCCGTTATAATAACCGAGATTTTCCATGACAATCACCTCATAAAATAATTTGCTGTAAAAAAAGGAACAGCGGTATTTCTGAAGAAACGCCGTTGTTCCTGCCCATAATTATACACTAACGTGTGTGAAATGTAAATAGTTTTTTCAAATTTTTTGAGCACGGAGCGGCAAACTGCATATGACCCCATTGTCTATATATGCAGCGGTGTGCGTTCTTCGTGCATTCGTTATTGATCTTCGTCGATCGTGGAGACCTTGTTTATCAGCTCCTCGAGCACGTCGAGGACTATCCGCACCGTGTCGAGCGAGGTGAAGGTCGTCACGCCGTTGTCAACGGCGCAGCGTCTGAGCTTCTCGCCGCTCTCATAGTGTATCCCCGAGAGGATGGCTCTGGTGTTGATGATATAGCTGACGTGACCCGAGCGGATGGAGTCGAGGGTCTCTTCGCTGCCCTCGTGGATATTGGCGAGCTTCTTGACCCTTATCCCGTGCGACCGGAGGAAATCCGCCGTGCAGGTGGTGGCCTCAATATTGAAGCCTATGTCGCGAAATCGCTTAACGAGGGGCAGAGTCTCCTCCTTATCCTCGTCCGCGACGGTCACGAGCACCGTGCCGTAATTGAGCATCGGTATGCCCGCGGCCTGCAACGCTTTGTAGAGCGCCCTGTTGAGCCGCTTGTCGTAGCCAATCGCTTCGCCTGTTGATTTCATCTCGGGCGAGAGGTAGGCGTCCATGCCTGTGAGCTTGGCGAATGAGAATGCGGGGGCTTTTACATACCGGCGCTTGCGGTCGGGCAGGCGCATCTCGGTGATGCCCTGCTCCCTGAGGCTGACCCCGAGCATAGCCTTCGTCGCAATGCCGACAAGACCGCAGCCCGTCGATTTTGAGAGGAAAGGCACGCTTCTTGAGGCTCTGGGGTTCACCTCTATGACAAAAACGTTTTCGTTCTTATCAACGATAAACTGAATGTTGAAAAGCCCAACAATGCCGATGCCGAGCCCGAGGCGGGTGGTGTAATCGGCGATGGTGTCACGCACCTTTTGCGAGATAGAGAACGGTGGATAGACGCTCGTGCTGTCGCCGGAGTGAACTCCCGTGCGCTCGACAAGCTCCATTATGCCCGGCACAAAGACCTCTTTGCCGTCGCAGACCGCGTCCACCTCGACCTCCTTGCCCATGAGATATTTATCAATGAGCACGGGTTTATCCTCATCCACCTCGACAGCGTTCTTGAGGTATTTACGCAGCATTTCTTCGTTGGCGACTATCTCCATCGCCCTGCCGCCGAGCACGAAGCTCGGGCGCACGAGCACGGGGTAGCCTATCCGCTCCGCGGCGGCGACTCCGCTCTCGATATCCGTTACGGCCTCGCCTACGGGGTTCGGGATTCCGAGCGAATGAATGACCTCGTTGAAAAGGTCACGATCCTCCGCCTTGTCAATGGCTTCGCAGCCTGTGCCGATTATGCGTACCCCTCTGTCGGCGAGCGGCTGAGCGAGGTTGACGGCGGTCTGACCGCCGAGGGTCGCTATAACTCCGAGCGGCTTCTCGAGATGCACCACGTTCATCACGTCCTCGGGCGTGAGCGGCTCAAAATAGAGCTTATCGGCGGCGGTGTAATCGGTCGAGACGGTCTCGGGATTGTTGTTGATGACTATCGCTTCATAGCCGAGCTGCTTTATCGTGCGCACGGCGTGGACGGTGGAGTAATCGAATTCAACGCCTTGACCGATGCGTATCGGCCCCGAGCCGAGCACGATTATCTTCGGCTTGTCGGAGACGATTGATTCGTTCTCCTCGGCGTAGGTGGAGTAGAAGTAGGGCACGTAGCTGTCGAATTCGCTCGCGCAGGTGTCTATCATCTTGTAGACGGGGAAGATATTCTCCTCACAGCGGAGCTTATAGATATTATCCGTCGTGTCGCCCCACAGCTCCGCCACATATGAGTCGGAGAAGCCGGAGCGCTTTGCCTCACGCAGCAGCTTGACCGAGCCGGGGGATGCCTCAAGCTCCTTCTCAAGGTCGACTATCTTCTTTATTTTATCAACGAAGAACATATCTATCTGCGTTATGTCGCAGATCAGCGAGGCGTCAACGCCCATCCACATCAGCTGAGATATGGCGTAGAGCCTGTCGTCGGTGCCCTCCTTTATATAATCGAGCAGCTGCTCGACGGTCATGTGAGCCGAGTCGAATTTCTCGAGGTGGATATGATTTCTGCCGTCCTCGAGGGAGCGTATCGCTTTAAGAAAGCTCTCCTCAAAGCTGCGCCCCACGCTCATGACCTCGCCCGTCGCCTTCATTTGGGTGGAGAGGGTATTGAGCGCCGTCGGGAATTTGTCAAAGGGGAAGCGCGGCATCTTTGTCACCACATAGTCGAGGGTCGGCTCGAAGCAGGCGGGGGTGTTGGCGAGCTTTATCTCGTGAAGCTGCATACCTATCGCGATTTTAGCCGAGACTCGGGCTATCGGGTAGCCGCTTGCCTTTGAGGCGAGAGCCGAGGAGCGTGAGACTCTCGGGTTGACCTCTATCACATAGTAGCTGAATGAATACGGGTCGAGCGCAAACTGCACGTTGCAGCCGCCCTCCACCTTGAGCGCGCGGATTATCCTGAGCGCGCTGTCACGCAGCATCTGATATTCCTTATTGGTCAGGGTCTGGCTCGGGGCAACGACCACGGAGTCACCCGTATGGATGCCGACGGGGTCGAGATTCTCCATATTACAGACGGTTATCGCCGTGTCGTTGGCGTCACGGATGACCTCGTATTCTATTTCCTTGTAGCCCTTGATGCTCTTCTCGATGAGCACCTGACGGACGGGGGAGAGGGCGAGAGCGTTTTTCATCTTCTCCCGCAGCTCGTCTGCGTCGTCGGCAAAGCCGCCGCCCGTGCCGCCGAGGGTGAAGGCGGGGCGCAGGATAACGGGGTAGCCTATCTTTTCCGCCGCTTCAAGCGCCTCTTCGGCGCTGTAGGTTATCTGCGAGGGAACTACAGGCTCGCCTATCTGCTGGCAAAGCTCCTTGAAAAGCTCCCTGTCCTCCGCTCTCTCAATGCTCTCGGCGCTCGTGCCGAGCAATTCAATGCCGCATTCTTTGAGCACGCCCTTCTTTGCGAGCTGCATTGCGAGATTCAGCCCCGTCTGGCCGCCGATGCCGGGGATTATTGCGTCCGGGCGCTCATAGCGGCAGATGCGGGCGAGGTATTCGAGCGTGAGCGGCTCCATATATACCTTATCCGCGACCGAGGTGTCGGTCATTATCGTGGCGGGGTTGGAGTTTGCAAGGATGACCTCGTAGCCCTCCTCTTTGAGCGCAAGGCACGCCTGAGTGCCCGCATAGTCAAATTCGGCAGCCTGACCTATGACGATGGGACCCGAGCCTATGACGAGCACCTTGTGTATATCATTTCTTTTGGGCACGGGTCTTCGCCTCCTTCATGCTGCTGACAAAAATGTCGAATAAATAGCCGCTGTCCTGCGGGCCGGGGGAGCTTTCGGGGTGGTACTGCACGCTGAAAACGCCGTCCTCGGCGCATTGCAGCCCCTCCACCGTGCCGTCGAGCAGGTTGACGTGCGTAACGGTCAGCCCCGTCCCCTCAAGGCTGTCATTGTCAACGGCGTAGCTGTGATTCTGTGAGGTTATCTCTATCTTGCCCGTGAGCTTATTCAGCACGGGGTGGTTACCGCCCCTGTGGCCGAATTTCAGCTTATATGTCTTTGCGCCGTAGGCGAGGGATATCATCTGGTGACCGAGGCATATGCCGAAGAGCGGGTATTTGCCCCTGAGCTTTTTGACCGTCTCAATGACGGGCGTTACGTCCTCAGGGTCGCCCGGGCCGTTTGAGAGGAATACGCCGTCGGGCTTCATAAATTCTATCTCCTCTGCGGGTGTGTCGTATGGCACGACGGTCACGTTGCAGCCGAGCCGATTAAGGCTGCGGACTATGCCGAGCTTGATGCCGCAGTCGAGCGCCACGACGTTGAATTGAGGATTCGCCGTGCGTGAATACCAGCGCTTTTTGCAGCTCACCCTCGCCACAGCGTCGTGCGGCACGGGTGTATTTTTGATTATCTCAAGCGCCTCCCCGACGGGGGTCGAGATATCGGTGATGATGCAGCGGCGTGAGCCGAAATCTCTTATGCTACGGGTCAGGCGGCGAGTGTCAACGCCGTAAATGCCGGGTATGCCGTTCTCCTCAAGCAGCTCGGAGAGAGTTTTGGTGTAGCGGAAATTTGAAGGCCTGTCGTTGTAGTCATAGACTATCAGCGCGCCGATGCTCGGATTTTTGCACTCGAAATCGTCGTCCGTTATGCCGTAGTTGCCGATGAGCGGGTAGGTCATCACGACCGCCTGATCAGTATATGACGGGTCGGAAACTATCTCCTGATAGCCGACCATCGAGGTGTTGAACACCAGCTCGCAGACCCGTTGACACGGGCTGCCGAAGCCGTAGCCGCAGTATTCGCTGCCGTCCTCGAGGACGAGCTTCCTGTTAAATGACTTCATTATATTCCGCTCCCAAGCCGATCGTCTATATCGCTGCACAGCGTTGCCGCCATGACTGCCTTTATCGTGTGCATACGGTTCTCCGCTTCCTTGAATACCACCGACTGCGGCCCCTCAAAGATCTCGTCTGTCACCTCCATCTCGGTCATGCCGAATTTCTCGCCTATCTCCTTGCCGATAGCCGTCTTGAGGTCGTGATACGAGGGCAGACAGTGCATGAATATTGCGCCCGGCGCAGCCTTTGCCATCAGAGCCGAATTGACCTGATAGGGCGAGAGCGCCTCTATCCTCTCGGCCCAGACCTCGGCGGGTTCGCCCATCGAGACCCATATATCCGTGTAGATAACGTCGGCATCCTTTACGGCCTCCTCGGGCGAGGTGCAGAAGCTGAGCGTTGCGCCGGTCTCGGCGGCTATGGCCTCGCATTCGGCGATGAGCGCTTTGTCGGGGAAATATTCCTCGGGGGCACAGGCGGTGAAGCTCATGCCCATCTTGGCGCAGCCGACCATGAGCGAGTTGCCCATGTTGAAGCGGGAGTCGCCCATATATACGAATTTAATGCCCTTCAGAGTGCCGAAATGCTCCTTGATAGTGAGAAAATCGGCGAGTATCTGAGTGGGGTGGAATTCATTTGTCAGCCCGTTCCAAACAGGCACGGAGGCGAATTCCGCCAGCTCCTCGACTATCACCTGACCGAAGCCGCGGTATTCAATGCCGTCAAACATGCTCGAAAGCACCCTTGCCGTGTCGGCGATGCTCTCCTTTTTGCCTATCTGCGAGCCTGAGGGGTCGAGATAGGTGCAGCCCATGCCGAGATCCCTTGAGGCGACCTCGAAGCTGCATCTGGTGCGGGTGCTCGTCTTTTCAAAAATCAGAGCTACGTTTTTGCCCTCGCAGAGCTTGTGAGGGATCCCCGCCTTTTTCTTTGCCTTGAGGGCGGCGGCGAGGTCGATAAGATAATTTATTTCATCGGGAGTGAAATCTAAAAGTTTTAAAAAATCTTTTCCGTACAGGTTCATATTGCTCCTCCTTACTCGGCGCAGACCTCTTTAATAACGGCCGTTGCCTGCTTCAATTGCTCCATGGGTATATTGAGTGCGGGCAGCAGCCGCACCTTGTCCTTTGCTTTTATCACAAGCACGCCCTTTGCCATGCAGCCGCTGATGACTTCGGCGGCGGGCTTTGAGGTCTTGACCCCGAGCATCAGCCCGAGACCCGTGACCGATTCAACGCCGGGTGCGCCGCTCAACTCGTTTATGATGAATTCCGAGCGCTCACGCACTCCCTTGAGCAGCTCGTCGTCTATCCTGCCGAGAATGCTTATTGCGCCGGCGCAGCAGACAGGGTTGCCGCCGAAGGTCGAGCCGTGAGTGCCGGGGGTAAATACCCCGCTGACCTTGGCGCCGAGCAGCGTTGCGCCCAGCGGCAGACCGCCCGCAAGCCCCTTGGCGGTCGAAACTATATCGGGCTGAATGCCGTAATTCATATAGGCATAGAGCTTGCCGCTCCTGCCGTTGCCCGTCTGCACCTCGTCGCAGATGAGCAGCAGGTCTTTCTCGGCGCAAAGCTCGGCAAGAGCCTTGACATAATCCTTGTCGAGCAGGTTAACTCCGCCCTCGCCCTGGACGACCTCTATCATCACTCCGGCGCATTTATTGCTCTCGGTCAGCGTCTTGATATCGTCAATGCTGTTTGCCTCGGCGTAGAGGAAGCCCTCTGTCAGCGGCAAAAAGTCGTGATGAAACACATCCTGACCCGTTGCGGCGAGGGTCGTTACCGTCCTGCCGTGGAAGCTGTTTTTGAGCGTTATTATATTGTAATACTCAGCTCCGTGATGCTCGGCGGCGTATTTCCTCGCGGCCTTTATGGCGCATTCGTTGGCCTCCGCGCCCGAGTTTGAGAAAAACACCTTATCCATGCCCGTCCTTTGGCAGAGCATTTGAGCGAGCTCGGCACAGGGCTCGGTGTAATAAAGATTCGACATATGCTGCAAAGAGCCGAGCTGCTTTGTGACGGCTGCCATCCATTCGCCGTCCGCAATGCCGAAGGAGTTGACCGCTATGCCCGTGGAGAGGTCGATATATTTCTTGCCCTCGTCGTCCCAAACGGTCGAGCCCTTGCCCTTAACTATTGTCAGCGGGAATCTTGCGTAGGTGCCCGACACATATTCTTTATCAAGTCCTTTTATATTCATAATTATCTCCGTTATTCGTCAATGAACATGGTGCCGATGCCCTCGTCGGTGAGCATTTCGATGAGTATTGCGTGCGGGATACGCCCGTCGATGATGAATACCCTCTGCACGCCCCATTTGACCGCGTTTATGCAGCATTCGACTTTGGGTATCATGCCGCCGCCGCTGTAGCCCGTCAGCGAGGTGCAGCTCAAAAGAGCGTCCCTGCCGAGCAGCCCCGCCTCGATCAGCGGATAAACGAGGGCGATGAAGCCGCTCGCGTGGCAGCCGGGCACGGCTATGCGCTTTGACGAGATTATTTTTGCCTCAAACTCCGCCGACAGCTCGGGGAAGCCGTATGCCCAGCCGGGTGCAGTGCGGTGGGCGGTCGAAGTGTCGAGGATCACCGTATTTTCATTCTCCACCAGCTCCGCCGCTTCTATCGTCGCGGCGTCGGGCAGGCAGAGGAAGGAGATATCCGCAGAGTTCAGCGCCTTGTGCCTCGCCTGGGTATCTTTTCGCTTCTCCTCGGGCAACTCTATGAGCTTTATATCGTCTCTTTGAGCCAGACGGTCTCTGATACGCAGCCCCGTTGTGCCTGCGCTGCCGTCGATAAATACTTTTTTCATATTGGATACACCGCCTTTGACGGAACACCTGCAAGTCACAGAATATAGAATAAACAGGCTCACAAAGTGTATAATATCGGAATTATTTGCATATATACTACCATATTGTGTATAATTATGCAATAGTTTTTCGCTAAAAACCGTAATTTCGGCGTGACTGCATCGCAGAAGCCCGCAGTGGAATACAAAGTTGTATAATTTGCACAATTCATCGGGGATATTTTTTATGTTATGGCTTGTCTTTCGGTCGGCGGCGTGATATAATCCGAGTTGGAGGGATAATATGAGAGCATTTATACACTTTTTTTCAAGAATAGGCGCTCTGCTGCTGAGCCTTTATATGCTCCTCGGCAGCGTGCAGGGCTTCACGACGAGTGAATTCGTATATGAGCGGGCTTACGGCAACCCGATGAAGGGCTTTATGCCGTTTTACAGCGAGGGCGGCGTTGACTCCGCCGTTGAGCACAGCATGGAGTGGTTTTATATCCCGCTGTCCGCGCTTGTGACCGATGACGGCGAATACCGCATCGCCGAGGGGCTTGAGCCTTATCTCGACGATATATCCTCAAGAGGCAATCAGGCGGTGTTCCGTGTTTACCTCGACTACCCCGCGGACAAGCTCGGTGACAAGGCCGTGCCGCAATTCATATGGGATATGGGCGTCAAGAAGCTGCCCTATGACGGTTACGGCGGCGGTGTAAGCCCCGATTATTCCGACGACAGACTGATAGATTTCCTTGTTGATTTCGTGCATGAATTCGGCAAGGCGTGCGACGGCGACAGCCGCATTGCATACATAACTACGGGTCTTATAGGCCATTGGGGCGAGTGGCATTTCTCCGCCTGCCCCAAGGCTGCGCCCTCAAAGGAGCAGCAGGCGAGGGTGATAGCCGCCTTTGCCGAGAGCTTCACAAAAACTCATGTGCTCACCCGCTATCCAGGCACACCGGGCACCGAGAGCGGCAAACTCGGTTACCACGACGATTCCTTTGCCTATGAGACGGTAAATCCGGAGCACGATTGGGAATTCGTACCGAGGCTGCGAAGCGCGCATCAGTCGAGGCTCTGGAAAACTCAGCCCATCGGCGGCGAATTCCGCCCCGAATGCCAGCTGCCCTTCCTCACGGGCGGCGAATACGACGGTATGCAGCCCTATGACGAATGTGTAAAACAGACTCACTGCTCATGGCTGATGATGCAGCGGGCGTTTGATACGGGGCTTACCGCCGAGCAGGTCAAGGCTGCGAACGAAGCCTCCGCAAGTCTCGGCTACGATTTCTTTGTCAGCCGTGCGGCGGTCAAGAGGGCGTGCGGCGAGACTAAAGTATATGTCGCCGTCAAAAATACGGGGGTTGCCCCGATATATGCCGACCCCGCCGTGTTTATCGGCGCGGCCGACGGCGAGGTGCGGGCGGAGGGCTGCGCTCTCTCGGAGCTTATGCCCGGCGAGACCGAGGTCTACACCGCTTCGCTTGAAATTCGGAGTGGCGATGAAGTGCATATCCGTATCGGCAGCCCCGCCGAGGGCGGCAAACCCGTGCGCTTCTCAAATAAAGGCTGCACCGAGGACGGCTCGCTCATTGCCGGCGTGATGAGCTGAAGAAGGTCGGATATCGAAAATTACCGTTGACGGCGATTTCGATATATGGGGTACTATTACATTATAATAAAGGGCGGCTTCGCTGCCCGTAACGGAGGTAAAGCAATGACACTTTCAATCATAAACGGCTGGGAAGAGGGTCACTTCAAGGCGGTGGCGTCAAAGGGGCTGCACGGCATTGAATTCTGCGCCAACGACCGCTACGACTCCGCCGAGATACTCGCAAAGGCCGATGAGATAAAGGCGAATTCCGAGAAATACGATGTCAAGGTCGTCTCGATAGGCAGGTGGGGCATGACCCGCCTTGACGAGAGCGGCAATATTATCCCCGAGGCTCAGGCTCACGATAAGAATCTCATTACCCTCGCTTCCATAGTCGGCTGCCCCGTTTTTAACGTCGGCGTTAACCGCGTTGAGGCTCTCTCCTATTATGACAACTGTCAGGCGGCGATCAGGTATCTTGCCGAGCTTATCGAATTCGGCAGAGATAAAGGCGTTAAAATAGCCGTCTATAATTGCGACTGGGCGAACTTCATCTATGAGGAGAAGGCTTGGGCGGTCGTGCTCGGCGCCCTGCCCGAGCTTGGCATCAAATACGATATCTCCCACTGCCTGAGTCGCAGCGGCGACTATCTCAGGGAGATGAGGGATTGGGGCGGCAGATTCTATCATGTCCATATTAAGGGCGCACTCTATATATCGAACGACCACTTCGACGACCCGCCCGCAGGTCTTGACCAGATAGACTGGAGATCCGCCATGGCTCTGCTCTATTGCGCCGACTACAACGGTGCGCTCTCCATCGAGCCGCATTCGCGGCGCTGGAGCGGCAAAAAAGGCCAGTGGGGCGTTGACTACACCATCAAGTTCATCTCGCAGTTCATCATGCCCGATGATTATGAATGCGTCGACGACCCGTATATGCCGTAAAGCAGCAAACCCGCTTCCTAACGGAGGCGGGATTTTTTCGGCGCTTTTTTGAATAGTATTTTAAAGAATTCTCTAATGAAATTCGTAATCGAAACGATGACATTGCCGAATTTCGCGCAATCTTTTACGCAATTTGGCTCAATTGTCTAAAAACCTCTAAAAAAGCATTGACATGACCGATGAATTATGCTATTAATGAAAATGAAAAATTGTTTAATCGGCATAAACAAAATTTGCCTTTTTCGGCTTTGTCTTATGACGAGGAAGTCTAATTCAACTGCATGAGAGGGGAGTCCTTATGAAAAAAGCAGTGAAAAATTCACAGCGTTTCGTCGCAGTTCTCCTAAGTCTGTTGATGATAGTGTCAACATTTGCACTCTTGGGGTCTGTCGGCGCAGCCAAACTAAAAGCCTCGGCCGCAGGGGAGCTTACCACGGTCGTTGCGTGCTCGGACTATCAGAACCCGAGCGGCAATGATGCCGGCAAGACCTTCGTGCAGAGCGTCGTTGCTCAGCTCAAGGCTGCTGCAGGTGTCACTGCGGCGGACGGATTCCTTTGCTGCGGCGACTACAGCTACGGCTATAATCAGGCGGCGGCAGGCATTGCCTCGCTCAAAAGCGCGGTCACCGGCATTATCGACTGCAATGACGATAATTCGGCGTTCTGCCAGGGCAACCACGACGAGGCGGGCGCAGCGGGCCTTGCCAAGAGCGGAGACAATGACCCTTCGAGCGGCAAATACGGCGTTTTCGTTATCAACGAGGACGACTATATGTGGTATAACAATGACGAAGCCACCATTAAGCGCACGGCCGAGAATCTGCGCAACTACCTCAACCACAAGCTGGCTGTCGGCTTCAAGGCCCCGATTTTCGTTATCTCCCATCTGCCGCTTCATTACTCGATGAGGACAAGGAACGACGGCGACAAGCAGCACGCAAATTATATATTCAACGTGCTCAACGACGCAGGCGGCAACGGCCTCAATATCGTCTTCCTCTACGGTCACGACCATTCAAACGGCTGGGATGATTATCTCGGAGGTGCTTCGGTCTACCTGACCAAGGGTGACAGCATCAACATTGCACAAAACAGCAGAACCGTATTCAGGACGGAAACTCTTGCGTTTACCTATATGAACGCCGGCTTTGTCGGCTACTACGATAACCACAACGGTGCGGATGATACTCTCACAATGACCGTATTCCAATTCAATAACGAAAATATCGAGATCAAAAGAGTTTCACAGAGCGGCATCCATAACCTCAAGAGCAAGGGCGTCACCAACAGCTATAAGAATGAGAGCGGCTATTCGCCCGACACCTCTGTCACCGCAAGCCCGCAGTCATGGGCAGTTACGGGCGACGTGACAAAGACTCACGAGATAGAGCACGTCATACCCGAGAGCACCGGCGGCAGCACGGGCGGCGGCTCCTCCTCCACGGCTTATACGAGAGTTACTTCGGCCGACGATATCGTGGACGGCAAAAAATACCTGCTCATCTATAACGGCAGCGAATTCATGCAGCCCGTTGACGCAGGCACCACCGACCGCGTTGGCTTCAAGGCTACGAGCACGGGCGGCATCTCGATGGATGATACCATCACGGGCGACTACGCGGCGAATGAATGGACCTTCACCGCCTCCGGCTCGGGCTGGAAGATAGGCACGGACGACGGCTATATCACAATGAGCCGCAACGCAAACTCCTCCAGCAGCTATGACGCAAAATTCGGCACGAGCGGCAACGTATTCACTGTCGGCGGCTCGGCAAATGCTTATACATTCTCCACCACCGTAAGCGGCACCACCGTTTACTTCAATAAGAACGAAAGCCGCAGCCTTATCAACGGCTATAAAAGTAACCCCGCTTCGTTCTACCTCTACCGTGCGCCCGAGGGCGGCGCAGGCACCGTCAGCTACACCAAGGTCAATGCCTCGTCGCTTGCCGACCTTGAGGACGGCGAGACCTATGTGATAGTCTCCACCCGTGACAACACTATGTACGCCTGCTCCAATGAGTATACTACTGTTTCGGGCTATACTTCAACAAGGCTTGCGGGCGTTGCGGTCACCGCGAACGGCGACGTTATCGAGGGCTCGACCGAAGTAACGGCCTGCGAATGGGTCTATGACGCAGCCACCTCGTCCTTTAAGGCGACGAGCGGCGCAAACGCCGGCAAATATCTCAGGGTTCCTGAAAGCAGCAGCTCGGCCGTGACCTTCTCAAGCTCGGGCGTTGCCTACACCTACACCAATAATCAGCTTCTGCTCAGCGGCTCTACATACGGCCTCAACCTCAGAAGCAACTATACCTACAGCGGCTACAACGGCGGCTCAACGGTTTATTTCTACAAAAAGACGGTTTCCTCCTCCGGCGGCGAAACACCCGTCACCAACAAGAAGATAACCTCTATAACCCTTGACACCAACGAGGGCACCGTGTATGTCGGCGCGGGCAAGGCGGTCAAAACCGGCGCGAACCTACTTGTCACCTATGAGGACGCGACGACCGAAACCATTCCCGTAACCGTCGGTATGCTCCTCGATCTCACCGGCCACTTCAACGCCGTGCAGTATACCTCGACCGAGGGCGATTATGTCGGCCTTGCGGTATATTACAGAGACAATTGGCTACCCGATTTCACTCTCCATGTTATTCCCAAGGATGATTACCCCGATTATCCCGAGGCGGGCTCCGTCAGAGTCGGCAAATCCGCTTCCGCACCCGAATTCCAAAACAGCGGCGTTGCCAAGATAGAGCTTACCGCAACGGGCGTTCCGATGAACCAGGGCATCGACGTGGTGCTCATGCTCGATACCTCCTCGTCAATGAATGACGAGGTCACCACCACCGACTCAAGCGGCAACACCGTCACCAAGACAAGGATAGGGGTGCTGCGCGACTCGGTCGGTAACCTTATAACGAGCTTCAATCAGCCGAATGAGGCGGGCATGGTTCAGGATATCGACATTGCCATTGCGGATTTCAACGGCTATGTTATCTCCGGCAAGCCGCTGCTTGACAGCAACGACCACCTCACCGACGCGACCATCAGGACCAACAGCAACAACGCTCAGGTCTACACAGGCTCGGGCGCAATAAATGCAAATGCTTTTGTGCCCATCGAGTCGATAGCTTCATTTGACACCTCGACCATCGCCACGGCGAGCGGCACGAATTATGACTATGCGTTTGACACGGTCTATTCGCTTGTCGAAGCGAAACAGGCGGCAAACAAGGCGAATCAGGAAGACAGAGACATATATGTTATCTTCATGTCCGACGGTGCGCCGTTCTCCTACAACTACTTCAGCTCTCAGTCAACGAGCGCGAATTGGAACAACTGGCTGCAGGGCACCTACGCCACCGTAAACGACGTGCCCACGATCAGCTCGCACGCATACTTCTATAACGGCCCGGGCAACAGCCACAGAATGGCGGACGCCATCAAGGGCGACCCGACACAGACCTTTACCGTTATCAAGAATGACTCAAGCGCCTCCTACAACGGCCAGCAGTATATGGCTCAGGTGCCCGGCCTCGGCGCAAAGATGTATTCGATAGGCTTCTGCCTTGCGGTCGACAGCGCCGTAACCGTCGAATCCATGCAGTATGTTATCAGGAATATCGCAAGCGATGAGAAATACTGCTATTTCGCCGATGACGCAGCCCAGCTCGATTCTGCATTTGCAGCGATAAGAGACGATATCAAGCAGGCGGCGACCGAGGCGTATTTCGTTGACCGTATGGGCAGCGAATACGACCTGCAAAGAGCCTCGACCTATGTCAAGAACGGCCAGACCTTCACCCTTGCGGAGGCTCCGAGGATTGAGGTCAAGAGCTACACGCTCTACACCAATGCCGACCTCACGAACGGCGTTATCACCGATATCAACGATGTCGGCACCCGCACGGGCGCAGCCGAGACCCTCGAGACCGTCACCTTCAGCGCCGATGGCACTCAGGCTTTCTCCGATCTCATAGATTCGGGCGCAACGAATATCCTTGTTGACGGCGTTATAAACGCCAGGACTTTCTTCTATAACACCAACTCCGCGGCGGTAATGATAGACGCCGACAGCGACGGTGCGGCGGAGCGTTCGCTCGCCCCCGAGACCTTCTATTGGAAGATAGGCATCATTGCCGAGAAGGAATTTGCCCTGAGCTATTATGTCTACCTTACCGGCACTATGGAGGGCAAGAGGAATCCGGGCGCATACCCGACCAACACCAGTGCAATTCTTTATTATAAGAACTACCTCGGCAACGACGCATACAAAGAGACCGTTTCGCCCGTGCTCCCGTGGCAGGGTGCCGTGGTCAACTATGAATTCTACCTCGTCAACGCCGCAGGTCAGCCGGTCAACAGAGCCGGCACGGTCGTTCCGTTTGAGAACAGAGTGATGATAGGCGAGAGGCTCAGCTACCTTATCCGCCTGAACACCTCGGAGTATAACGAGAGCTACACCCTCGCCCCGCTGAGCGACGTGCCCGACAACTACACGCTCTTTAACCCCGCCGCCTCCGCAACCGTTACGGTCTCGAGCGGCACGACGGGCACTAATGCGGTCGTTATCTCCGATACCGCAAGCGCAGTTACCACCTATTATTACGAGAGCGACTACCGCTTCAATCAGAACGGCACCGCCCCCAATGTAAGCGACTATTACAACACTCACTTCGCGTTCGGCGTTTACACCACCGAGGGGCTTTCGCCCGACACGGTCGTCGTCGACTACGGTCTGCCCGTCAAGATCCACCCGATCGCAAATGACAAGATTATCCTTAACGGTACCCCTGTCAATGCGATCTCGGCGACCTTCGGCGGCGCTCTCAACAGCACCGCCTATGAGAAGTCTCAGTTCGCCTCCGAGGAACAGACGATAACCCTTGCCCACGGCACGGCTGCCATTGACCCGCAGGACGGCAGGGCGGTCATCTACACCCCGACCGATATGCAGATGTCGGCGGAGGAGGTATTCTACTACGAGGTCATTCTCGACGGCTTCCGCTACTACAGCAGGATAACCGTTATCCCCGCGGCGAACATCTTCTATGAGGAGAGCTTCATCGACTTCGTCGACGGCGACGGCTATGCTTGGCAGACCGTCGGCAGCGGCAGGGAGGCTTATCAGTCGGAGGATCGTCCCGGAATTTCATCTGTTGCGGGCTTCGACGCAGACAATGTCTACGGCTACGATCCCGCTTATAACGACAGCAGCGAGACCTATTCGCTCGACAGAGCAAGGGTCACAACTCTTGACGCAGGCTCGATAGGCAAGGAGCCGACCGCGAGCTTCACCTTCTGCGGCAGCGGCTTCGATCTATTCAGCGTCACGAGCAACAAAACCGGCGCAGTCCTTGTCAAGGTCGAGGGGCTTGATAATTCCTTCAACAAGACCTACATAGTCAATACCTATTACGGCTATTCCTACGGTCAGCTCTATCTTGACGCCGCGGCCGTGACCCCGACCGCTACCATCAGCCCGACGAGCACCGTTAACGGCGCTGCCGTCAACAACGCCCCGCTCTATGAGAGCGAATATAAGGCGGGCTCCACGGTAGATATTGACGAGGATGAGACCATTGTCGTTGTCAACGGCATAGTTTACTCCGATAAGCAGAAGAACGGTGCGGCACTTGCCTACGGCTGGCTCGTTTCCGACGGCGAGGAGAACGGACTCTATCAGATCCCCGTTGTCAGCGTCCCCGTCGGCAATTCCACCCTCGATTACGGCACTTATAAGGTCACCGTGACCCCGAAATACGCCAAGGTATTCGATAAGACAGGCGACGACAGCTACAAGATCTATATCGACGGCGTGAGGATCTATGACCCTGCGGGCAAGACTGTCAGCGGCGTTATCGAGAGGGCTTACAACGCCGACCGCGAGAATAACGCCCGCTTCATCGAAGTCAGGGATACCGTTATCTCGGCGAATGACTTCGGCACCGCCACCGTGGACGGCAATGCCGTTGCGGGCACGATGTTCATCGACGGCATCTCGGCTCTCAGCGGCGCAAGCTACGCCGACTCCGTCGCAAAATTCAGCAAGGCAGGCCCCAATAACGAGCTTTATCTCTATGAGAATCAGGCGGTTGCCTTTATCCCGACCGTTTCTGCGGCTTCGTTCCAGATAGGCATGAAGGTCGCAAAGCCGGGCGCCTCGAGCAGCACGGCGACGGTCAAGGTGCTCAATGCGAGCGGCGATGCCAAGACGTTCACCGTCTCAGGCGCGGCAGAGAAATACTATGATATTTCTTCGCTCCTTGTGCTTGATACCACCAACGGCGAATACTCGGCAAACGGTGCGATAGTTATCGTAAACGATTCCGATACCGTGCTTTCGCTTACAAATTACAAATTCACCTCAAGGACTGCGTCCTCGACCAAGACGGCGGACTATGTGACGGTCGATAACAGAGCGTATGCGGCGGCAGTCAAGGCGATAAGCAGGGTCATGACTACGGCTGATTCCGCGGGAGTCACCTCCGAATGGGAGCGCACCGCTCTAAAGACGGACGACACCGCAAGGCTCACTATAAATACCCCTGCGGATATCGTTTCGCTCACCGTTGACGGCAAAGCGGTCACAAACTGCACCGTCAATGAGGACGGCAGCAAGACATGGGTCTATGCCTATGTAGTTGACGAGACGGATTCGGGCAGCCACGAGATAGTCGTCACCGATTCCAAGGGCAGGGCGAGCGAGCCGATAGCTACGGAGGAGATAACCGTGGCGGCAGCCCCTCAGAGCGCAGTTATTTCATTCTTCAGGATGATAATCCGTAAGGCAGTCTCTTTCATTAAGAAACTGATGGGATGGAGGATTGTATTATGAGTAAGTTGTATTCAAAACCCATTATCAGCTTTCAGAGCTTAGCCATCTCCACGGGAATCGCTTCAAGCTGTGAGATGCTCGCCAAGAGCGCCGAGAATATTTGCCCCGTCGTGGTCAAGGAGTGGGGCGAGACAACTCTGCTGACCGACGCCTGTGATATGGAGCCGGCGGAGCAGCTCTGCTACCATGTTCCTATTGAGGACAATAACGTTTTCAGCTCATAATGATATTGTGCCGAAGGCTGCCACATATCGGCGGCTTTCGGCACGAGCTTTAATGAAAGTTCAGGATGCTTATGAAGAAAAAAATCATAGCGATCGCCGCGGCGGCGGTCGCAGCAGCGGCTGTTTTGACGGTGATACTCTTCAAAACGGGCGTTTTTAAGCCGAAAAAGACAGTGTATATCCCCGAGGGCACCACGCTGAATCTGCGTGAGGGTCTGAGCGCCGAGCTGACCGAGGTCGACCCCTCCGAGGCAGGCACTGCTCCGACCAAGGCGGAGATGAGCGGCGAATACACGGCAAAAAGCGAATTTCCGTATACTGTCGGCGGCGTTGAAGTCAGCGATATGTTCTCATATTCCGGCAGTTTCGTTGAGGACGGCAGCGGCAGGCAGGTCAGCGGCATTGCGGCCGTGAGAGTCAGGAATAATTCCTCAAGGGCATATCAGCTGCTCAGCCTCAGCTTTGCGACAGACGGCGGCGACATTGTCTTTGACGTGACGGCGCTCCTGCCCGGCGCGGAGATGACCGTGCTCTCAAAGGAGGCCGTTCCGTATAACGCCGATCTGCTCATTTCAAATGTTACCGCGATCAAAAGCCTCGAGTTCACCGAGACTCCGTCGCTAAATTCGGATATTTTTGAGCTGTCCGCTTCGGGCGGAGTGCTCGGCGTTAAGAATATCTCGGGCAAGCAGGTCGGCAACGTCTATGTCTATTATAAATCGACCGATTCAAACGGACTTTTCGGCGGCATAACCTACCGCATAAAGCTCGGCGATATGCCGTCGGGCAAGCTTGCCAAGACCGCCCCGCCTCATTTTGACGGCGGATCTAAGATACTGTATATCACCTATGTATAAGAGAACTTATAAATTCCCCGGGCTTGCTCTTTGCGTCGAGAGCGAGGAGCAGATATCGGGCAATGCGAATTTTGAACGCTTCCTGACCGACGAAGCCGAGGCACACGGTCATATCACGGTGCGCCGCTCGCCGCTGCCGCAGGTCGGCGAAGGAAAGCGAAACGGCAGATACCGTCGCGTGAAGCACGGCGGCAGGGAGTATTACTACACGGCGTTCTTTGACCCCGCCGAGGGCGGCTACAGGGATTATGCCTGCCTTGCTCGCGGCGAGACGGAGGAGCTTTATATTGATCACTGCGGCGGGCTTTGGGATTCAATGATAATAGACGCCCTCGATATCCCCGACAGGCTGCTCGAGGTGAAAGCCGCTTTTCTCCATTCGTCGTTTATAACCGTCGGCGGGGAGGGGATACTCTTTGCGGGCAACAAGCAGGCGGGCAAATCCACTCAGGCGGCGCTTTGGAGCAAATACCGCGGCGCGCTCACCGTAAACGGCGACAGAGCCGTGATAAGGCTTGAGGGCGGCGGTCTGCGCGCTTACGGCTCGGCATTCTGCGGCTCGTCGGGCATTGCTCTTGATGAGAGCGCACCCGTCAAGGCGATAGTACTGCTCGGGCAGGCGAGTGAGAATACCGTCACGCCCGTGCCCGCACCCGAGGCTTTCAGAGAGCTGCTTGGTAAAATGACCTATGATACGGGCGTGCAGAGAAGCGTTGAGGCTGCGGCTGCGATAGCTGCCGAGGCTGTCGCGCGGGTGCCCGTGGTGCGGCTGGTTTGCACACCCGATGAGAGAAGCGTTGAAGCGCTGGAGGCTGCTTTATGGAGAAAATAAGGGCTGAACGCCCCTCGGCCGAGCCGATGATATCGAGATATCTAAATGCCCGCTGTGCGAGCCTCGGTATACCCGCTTCGGCGACCTTTGAGCTGACCTCGGGCTGCAATTTTAACTGCAAGATGTGCTACATTCACTCCGCAGGTGCCTCCCGCTGCGGCGAGCTCAGCGCCGAGCAATGGATATCCCTCGGCAGGCAGGCGCAGGAGCTCGGTGTGATCTTTTTGCTGATAACGGGCGGAGAGCCGCTCTCAAGGCCGGATTTCCCCGAGATATACACCGCCCTGAAGCGCATGGGCTTCGTTATCTCGATAAATACCAACGGCTCGCTTCTCGGCGACAGGATCACCCGCCTTTTTGAGGAGCTACCGCCGACGAAGCTTAATATTTCGCTCTACGGTGCGGATAACGGAACATACGGCAGCCTTTGTGGAGTGCCCGCATTTGAAAAGGTCATCGCCAACATCAGGAGAATGCAGGATATCGGTGTCGATGTTAAGATAAACTGCAGCGTGACGCCCGATAACTGCGGCGATATCGAGAGGCTTTGCCGCCTGACCGCCGACATGGGGCTGAATATGAAGCTGACGACCTATATGTATCCGCCTGTGCGGCGTGATGCGGGCAGCGTCGGCTCAAATCCCGCGAGATTCACTCCCGAGCAGGCGGCTTACTACAGAGTGAAGTATTCGCTGTTGACCCTCGGCGAGGAGGAATTCCTGCGCCGTGCGGATAATCTGAATGCGTTTTTTGACAGCGAAAGCGAATGCGTCGACGATATCGAGGCCGAGCGGGGAGTGCGCTGCCGTGCGGGCAGGTCGGCGTTGTGGGTCGACCGCCTCGGCAATGTGAATCCCTGCGGCATGATAAACGGCGAGAGCCGAAATGCCTTGGAGCTGGGGCTTGCGGAGTGCTGGCGCGAGGTGAGAGAGGCGACCGCCGAGATACTGACCCCCGCCGAGTGCGTTAACTGCAAGCTGCGCCCGCTTTGCCCCGTCTGCGCGGCGGCGTGCAAGTGCGAGACGGGCAGGTTTGACCTTGCGCCGAAATATCTGTGCGAGATGAGCGAATACACGGCTCGATTCATCGCCGAGCGAGCCGACGAGATCAGGAGCGAAAAACATGAGGATCAATAAAGATTATGTGGTCAGGAGGGTCGCGGGCGAGACGATGCTCATCCCCGTGGGCAAGAGCGTTATAGAGCATAACGGCATCTTCACCCTCTCGGAGAGCGGCGCTTTTATCTATGACCGCCTGTGCGAGGGCAAGACCCGCGACGAGATAGTTGAAGCAATGAAGATCGAGTTCGACGCCGACGAAGCGACGATAAGAAGCGACGCCGATGAGTTTCTGCGCGGCTTGATCGAGGCAGGTATTGTATCCGAATAATTCAAGCCGTGTGCGGCAAGCTCCGCACACGGCTTTTTATTCATAACCTTGAAGCTGAATTAAATCGAAAATGTCGGTTGTTGAAAAAAGCCTGATGTCATGCTATAATCATTTTGTAAGCCTATCTTCGATAAAATGAGGGAAGCTGTATGATTGAAAGGAAAAAGAGAACTTTGATGATAGTCGGAAATGTGATGCTTGCGGTCGCCGTTGCATATACTTTCCGCTTCATCGGAAAAGGCGATTTTTATTCCTTACTGTTTTCCTATCTGCGCAGCTTTATTTATATCGGTCTTTTTACCGCATGGGGGGCTTTCCGTCCGTCATCGCATAGTTCAGAAACAGGCAACTTTGAAAACCGTGAAGCGCTGGTAGCCACCGCGATTGAAAACAAGCTGATGGTTACAACATTAAAAGATGAATAACTCAAAAAACATCCTCGGCTTCAAAGGCCGAGGTTTTTTGTGCTATTTGACAAACAGTCTCGGAAAACAAATACTTCTTCTGCATTTACTGGCACAAATGCCAGTGACAAACGGGAAAAAATAAGTACAATTATAAATGAAAAAGAAAATGAGTAACAAGGCGGTGATGGGAATGAGAAAGATCGTTTTGGACATTCAAAGTGCCATTCATGCGCACAATATGGAAAGAATGCTCATGCAGGAGTTGGAGGATTGCCAGGTTGTTGTTTCCGAATCGCCCGATTCAACCGCCGAATGGTGCAAATTGCATAAATCCGACGTGCTTTTGATGGAGGTAAAGGATTACTCTCCTTGGATGTTCCCGGAACGAATGGAAATAACAAAAAAGGTCAGAAAAGGCACCCCGGATTGTCGTGTTATTTTATTTATAAGCGACGAGAACGACGCGGCTCTTTCGGAAAGTGTCCGGCAAGCAAAGCGTGACGGCTTTATCGATGCTTTCCTGTTCGGCTCAGTTTCCGAAAACTACTTTGCTTCGGTTATCGACAGTGTATAAATGACCGATTAAATAATAATGCAAAGCTGTTTGACTGCCGAGCAGAACAGACCGGTTTGCCGAATATTTATTTGCAGGCTTAAAGAAAGGCGGATGACATGATGAAGTTAAGTAAATATATTTTAACCTTATTTATAGCTCTGGCTGTGCTTGCCGCGTTTTCGGGCTGTGAGGCGAAACCCTCCGATGATCCTGAGTTGACCGAAAACAAAACAACCGATGTCTCCCACTTGACGACCGTGCAAAATGACACCGATCTTTCGAGGCTTCAAAAAACCATTCTCGATAACAACGAATCGGTTGGTGTTGCCTATATCGGTTATGTCGGCTATGAGGCGAATGAGCAGGAGGTTTACAGATTTTTAGATAACAGTCAGTATGCGGATAAATATGATTTCCTCTGCGGCTCTCCCCTTGTAAACGTCGGCGGTGCGGAGCTGTATGCGGTAGTTATTGCCGATACTGAATACATTGCTTCTGTTTATCGGGCGGAAATAACCGATAACGGCGAATACTCCGTAAAGACCGACGATGTAATTTATAAATACAGCGGCTACGGAATTGATTATTTTTTACTGCGCTGCAATGAAAGCGAAATACACTCAAACGTATCGCTGTTTTTTGAAAAGGGAAACAGCTCTTTTTCGGTTTTTCCGATGCTCTCCGGGATGGACGGACATCTTGTCGCTGAGAATTTTTATGATTTTTCCATATACAGTGATTACGGCGACGACAGTGAAGCCGAGGATAAAAATGTTGCAATAGCCAGAGAAATTCTTTTGGAGTCTCAAGAGGTGCAGTACTACATAAATATAGGTATGAGTGTGCAATATACAGGGCAAAGCCGGGAAATTGACGGTCGCCCGTGCTGGATTTTTGCGCTTGGCACAAACAGAGACGACCAATTCGTCAGAGAGCGCTATTACGGAGTGTGTGACAACCTTGTTTATTTTTACGATGCGTTGAATGACACATGGGAAGCTCTCGGGAACGGATAAAGGGCAAAAATTAATTGCTTGAAGGAATTTTTATAATGTGACTTACCAAAGCGTGCGAGATTGCCGGCTTCAAGGGCGTTTTTAAGGTCAACACATACTACGGCAATTCAAAAACACAGCATTTATATTACCTTGTTGTTCCTTGCGGAGATGAAGCTTATATTGTTGACTTCAGACTGGAGAAATTATATGACGATAATATTTCCGATATGAAAGGCATTGAATAGGCTTTCTTAAAGGGCATTAAGGCGGAAAAGTATAATTAAAGTGCATTAAAAAGGAGGAATCTTTTATGGGATTATTTGACAAAAAGTTCTGTGACATATGCGGTGATAAAGTCAATCTGCTCACTCAGAAAAAGCTTTCTGACGGGCAGCTTTGCTCAGACTGCAAGCAAAAGCTAGGCTCATTCACAAGCGGCTGGAAGCAGAGAACCGTTCAGGATGTTAAAGCTCATCTTGAACAGAGAGAGCAGAACAAGCAGAAGTATCAGCAGTTTAACTGCACCGCAGCGGCGGGCGGAAGAAACAGTACGCTTCAAGCGGATTTTAATCACCGCTGGTTTATCTTTGCTATTGATAACAGAGATTTCAGGAGCGGTAACCCTCAGGTGTTTGAGTTTTCTCAGCTTCAGGATTTCTGGATCGAGCCGGAATACAGAACACTTGACGATTCGGATAACGACGGTATCCCCGACAACAGGGATGATTTCGACAACAGACAGCTTAACAATCAGGGCGGCTTCGGCGGAAACATGAACCGAATGAACAATATGATGAATACATCCATGCTCAATATTCCGCTTGCCGCTCAGCCGTTTGTGCGTAATTCAAGCTCATATTCCTCGCCTAACGAAATCCTTGAGGTATCCAACGTAAGAGTTTGCTTCCGTGTTACCGACCAATATATAACGAACCCGATAGGTTTTGATGTAACGTCGGGCATTTCATCGGGCAATCAGATGGAGCTTATGAACGCTTATGAAACAGCCGTTCAGGTTATGCAGCTTTGCCAGCAGATGAAGCAGGGCGGAGCTTCCGTAAACCAAGGCTACAGCCAAATGAATCAGGGCTACGGTCAGCCGCAGCAGAATATGGGCGGATTTGCAGGCAACACGGTCCAAAATGTTGCCTACACCGCAGCAGCATCCGCTCAGGTTCAAAACAACGCCTATAATAATGCTGCACCCGTTACACCGCAAACAGTTGACGCTTCCTGGTTTTGCTCATCCTGCGGCACACGTAACGAAGGCAAATTCTGCCAAGGCTGCGGCTGTGCAAAGCCTGCAGCAATGCCTTCACGCTGCCCGAGCTGCGGATGGACTCCGGCAAACGGTCAGCCTATGCCGAAATTCTGCCCCGAATGCGGAGCACGCTTGTAATTTGAAGCGAGCAGACTGCATTAAAAAAGCGAGCTTATTTTTGCTTATGCTGTTATTACCTATAGGTCTTTTCGGCTGCGGAGCAAAGAAAAAATACACTGCGGCAGATGTGAGTGTAATCAGTTTTTCCTGTTCGTCAATGAGCTACACGGATTCTTATGTTTATTCTCTCAAAAAAGAAAATGAGGAATGGCTTTTTGATGCAAACTATTCCTACGACTATGAAAATCCAAGGGTAGAATTTGAGAATAAAAAAGTAAGCGCACAGGATGCCGCGGCAATACTTGACGTTGTGATAGAGCAGGGCCTTATTTTACAGGCTCAGAAGTATAAATCTCCGCGAATTAAAGCCTTTGTTCTCGACGGCGGCGGATACTTTCTTTATTTTAAGATGAACGACGGCACAGAAATCAATGCGGAAATATATAACGAGGATTTGGTAAATGAATTACGCACTTTGGCAGAAAAGTGCCGAAAATCATAACCTACCGTGTTAACTAAAGCACGGAATAATATATTGGAGGAAAAACTATGGCAGACATTAAATCAATTGCAACGGCAACAGCCCCGAGAGAGTTTGAACTCTCTTATTCAACCACCGTTGAAGAGGTATACGAAAAGCTCAGCGCACGTGCTTCGGCTTTTAAAATGCCCTTCAAAATCAAAGAGGGAATCCCCGGAAAGCGCATTTCTTTTGAGAAAGAACCGAACCTCGATGTTACGATTTGGGTCTTTGTCAAGGACGGCAATAAAATCAAGGTCATGGCAAACATTCAGGAGAACAAAACGACCGTCAACGGTATGCGCGTTGACAAAAACAGCGTAATGCAAAAAGGCATAAAAGGTGTAGCTAATCTTCCTATTGAAAGAGGCGAGTATCTTGACGAAGTGACCGAAAAGGTTAAAAAGATACTCAACGGCGAGCAGGTTGAAGATTATGTAGCGCCCGTTGGTGCCAACGGCAGCGGACAGGGCGAAAAGGATTGGCTTGTAACGCTTATTCTCTGCCTTTTCCTCGGCGGAATCGGTGCACACCGTTTCTATGCGGGCAAAGTAGGATCGGGCATTCTTTATATTCTCACCGCCGGCGTTTTCGGCATCGGCATTCTTGTTGACCTGATAAAGATCATTACCGGCAAATTCACCGACAAAGACGGCAATCCCATTCAAAAAAAATAAAAATTTAAAAAAGAGAAAGGGTCGATTAACATGAAAAAAATCCTGGCATTACTCATGATTCTTACTGTTTCTTTGAGCCTTTTTGCTTGCGGAAAGGCTGACGGCGACGGTAAGGAAAGCACAACAGGAAATACTATCGCAGTTGATAAGACAGAAGACACAACAGCCGAAGTAACAACGGCGGAAGGAATGAAGGAGGGTGACGAAGGCAACGGACCTGCAGATATCAACGCAGAGTTTATCACTCTCAGGCTTCCGGCAGGCTACAAGTATAAAGTCGATTCCTTCAGCAAGGATTCAAAAGATCCGCTCAAGGGCAATGTGACCCTGTTTATTTACAAAGACGGAGAGTATTCTCCTGTTGCAAAGCTTACCGCGACCGCTCGAAACATGGTTCGCAGTCAGGAAGAGGCTGTTGAAAACACGATAAAGCTTTGCAACCTTCAGACCTATAAAAACGGAAAATCTGAAATCGGCAAAGATGCTCAATACGGTGAAAACACCTATTCGACTATTCATGTTACAACAGAAAACTACGAGAAAGACTTCTTTGTTACATATGCAAACAGAGGTGAGTCGGATAAGACCGGACTTCTTGTCAAGCTTGAAATCAATAATAAGAATATCAAAGCTGACGACCCGTTTATCAAAGAGCTTCTTGACAGTCTTAAGATAGTTATGGCTTAAAAATTCGGGGACTGTACCTGAGCATTTTCGGGTACAGTCCTGCTTGCAAAAGGAGATCTTGTTATGAGTAAATTAAAAGAAAAAAAAGATATTAAAATGACTATATTTATTATAGTCTGCGGCGTCAGCTTGGTAGTTGCGGGCATTTACGGAATTGTTTCGAGCAGAATTGAAAGCAGAGATTATAAAAACTCAACCGATATTCGAAATATTTCAGCAGTTATTGATGACTTTTCAACCAGCGACACTAAAGATGATTTAGGCGATGTTAAGTATACAACATATAAATTTAAAGTTTCATATGTTGTTGACGGAAAAACCTATAAGGGAAAATATGAAGAACGTGTCTGGTCAAACAACCCCACAAAAATGCACACCTTTCATAAAATAAAAAAAGGTGATAAAATCCCTGTCGAGGTTTACAAAAATTCCAAAGGACAATATAAACTTACCCCGGAGGGAAATCCTGTTGATTTTCTTCTCTATTGCGCGGCAATCCCCGTCGGTATATTCCTTGTTATGATAATGGTACACGAACTTGTGAACGATGACCGCAAAAAGAAAAGTGAAAACGAAATGATTGACAAGCAATAAATCAGAGGTATTTTTATGGATTTATCAATATCACTGTTAATTGCGGCTTCCTTTGCCATATTATGTACATACTATATCGGCGATAAAATTCTTGTTATAGATTTTTCGGCATACCGTCCGCAGAATTTAAAAAAGGCCAAGCTTGAAAGATTGCTTGAAAAAAAGGACACTCCCCTTCGGAATTCAAAAATCCGAAAAGATATAAGAAATGCCTTTGAAAGGATTCTGATACCGCTCGGAAAAGCGGATAAAGACCTTCTTCCGGCAAGAATGGATATGGCATTCCGAAAAAAAATCGTCAGTCAAATCAACAGACTTAACAAAAATAAGCTTTGCCGAAAAATTTACGTTACGGATGTTGTTCCCATCCCTAAAAATGACTTTGAAACATGGAGCGATGACGGCAGAGAATGGCGTGAATCGGTTTTAAAGTGCAGCACACTGGAGCGTTTCGAGTCAACCAAAGACGACACGGTTCAGCATGAGATATACCGTAAGAATTCATATCTCAGAATACTCCAGTCAAGACACGTTCGCAGCACCGATCAAAAAGAAAAAAAGAAAAGCTATTATAACGATATGTTAAGAATAACCTGCCCGTCCTGCGGTGCAAGTGTTAAGCTTGACAGTCAGCAGGTTACCTGCGAATACTGCGGCGCCGTTATTAAAAACGAGTTTTACGATTGGCAGACCGAGTCGTTCGAGATTTATGAATCTATCAGTACAAACCTGAAAAGATTTTTACAGCTTATCGTGTCCGGCTCCATACTTTTTGTATGTGTCTTTCTGTGCTTATATTTAATCAAGGACATCGAGATTTCCCTTGCGGCCGGCGTCGGTGCAGCGATTCTTGCTTTGGGAGTGATTGTCTCGCCTATTATCTACGGAAAAGTTAAGCAAGACAACCTTGCGAAGAAAATCGTAGGATACTCAGAGAATTACCTCAGAGCCTGCTTAAACGAATACTTCTTGAAAAATGAAAGCGACAAGGATATGCTTGATTTCAGCGTTGATACAATCAAGCTTTTAAAGGTTGCAAATACAGACGAGATAACAAAGGTTACGGCTGAAATTTACGGAACCAAAACATTCCTTCCCGAAAATCAAAAGCCGTTTACAAAAAAAATTAAAAAGAAATTGACCCTGCAAAGAGCAAGAAATCCGGAAAAAAGAAAGACTGACGGTGATTTCTTTACTGAAAAAGAATGTCCGAGCTGCGGAGCAAACTTCCTGCCCGATGAAAACGGATGCTGCTCTTATTGCGGTTATACCCTTCACGAAGATAGCATAAAGTGGAAAATAAAAAGCTGAGTCTTGTTAAAATCCTTCAATGCCGATTAAGGCAATGAATGAAAACCAGATTGGAGAATAAAATGGGAATTTTTGATAAGTTAAAAAACACAGCACAAAAGGCAGTTGTTTCTGCAGTACAGTCTGCGGGCAACAAAAGAGAAACATTTACATTCCGAGCATTGCCCGAAAGCCTTGCCGAAATGCAAGCGCTTCCCGAGGCAAGCCTTGACACACCGTTCAAAACCGCTGCACTCACCGTGCTTGCACTGTGTGCATACGCCGCCGACAAAAACATCGGAACAGAGATGCTTAATTGGCTCAGAGGCCCCCGTCCGCTGAACGGAATGGAGATTTCCTTTTTGAACGACCGTTTTCGTGACGGAAAGACCTATCTTCCGTTTACCTATTTTGTCGGTTCGACACCCGATAATAATTATACTCCAACCGAGCCCTACACCATAGTTGTCGAAAGCAACCATGTTTCGGCGGAAGAGCAGGGCTATATGAAGCTCTTTATACCGTGCGGCGGTGCAGATGACCCCCGTCCCGTAAAGCTTCGTCAACGCGGAAGCGACGGAAAATGGTTCTTATGGGAGCAGTACCTGCTTACAGGTGTGCGTACCCCCAAAGCGGCAGATCCTTGGGCATAAAATATAAAATTGGCTTCGCGGCTTTAAAGACTCTGTTTTTGCAGCAGAGCAAGTGCTTTTACTCGCCCACGGGAACCGAAGGGGCACCAAAAAAGCCTGACAGAGCTTTTTGAAAACCTTGTGCAAATTGAATATTGAGCAGCAAGAATGGCTTGAGATCTGTGTTGGGCAGGTATCAGGCCATTCAATTTATGCCTGATCCCGCGGTTATTATAATAATCCGGATAATATCCGATTCCGAATCGGACGAGCGCATCCAGGTCTTGAGGATATGTAAGCTCCGACCTTGGGATAACGGAGAAGGCGTACATAACGGCATTGTCCGGACGAGCACTTTACGGCTCATGCTCCGCCGGCTGCCTTTGTCCTTTGGCAGCTTCCGTTACCATGCTGAGAGGCGGTTCGCCGTAAATCATATGACGCAGTATCTCCGCCGTGCAAATCCGAAATCGGACAGGATTGCCGCTGTACGACCGGATTGACTTCGGTTGAATCTGTCACCCGTTTCCGGTCGGGCCTTGCTTTGGCGTCTGAACCGGATCCGAAAGAGGAAAAAATACAGCCCTCCGCGGAAAAATCCGCAGAGGGCATATATAAGCGGGTATTCAGCCGACTTAACCCTTGCTGTTTGCAATAGCTTGGTCGATAAGCTCGTTCAGCTTCTCCGACTGCTTTTTCCCCGTGATGGCGCCCGTGATCGGATCGCCTACGATGTTACCGTTCTTATCAACCACATATGTGGTGGGATACGAATACAGCCCCGAAGTGAATTTTCCGGCCTCGCTGTTGGATTCAAACCAGATATTTTTGTATGATACACCTTTCTTTGTCAGAACATCCTTTGCTTCCGAAATAGCCGTTTTATCGCCGTCCAGCGTGAAGGAGTTGATACCGACTACCTCTCCGCCTTTTTCGGAGAGGCTTTTGTTAAGCGCCTCAAGATCGCTGAGCTCGCCCACGCATGGGCTGCAGGTCGTAAACCAGAAGTTAACCACGGTGACGGTATTGCCGGCAAACAGTGTGCTGCTCTTTACTTCGTTTCCGTCAAGGTCCTTGCCCTCAAATGAGGGGAATTTCATCAGGTCGCTGTTTTCTTTGGGCTTTCCGTTTTCTGCCGGAACGCTCATTTCGCCCTCGGACGGCTTTTTTCCGCAATCAGGGAACTTCAGCTCAAGAACGGTCAGCTTACCCTCGATTTCGCGTATCTGTTCCGCTCCGTCTTTGAGCAGCTTAAGCTCATCGTCGGTAAACTGATCCTTTGAGTTTTCAATTGTTGTAAGTAAAAAATCGCCGTAATTGCCGCCGTCCTCGATCATTGCCATACCTTTGCCGGCGGACATGAACACCTTTTCCCAGAGGGAGTTGTTTTCGGACAGGATCGCTGTTTCCTGCTGCATCAGCTTTTGATGCAGTTCGGACGCCTCGTCCGTTGTTTTCGGATCTGCTGCCAGCAGCGAGGCAATCCCGGTTTCCTTGCTGCCTTCATTTTCTTTGCCGTCTTTCGACATACCGCAGGCGGCAAGGCCGAGGATCAGCAGCAGCGCAGCAAGCACGGTCAGCATTTTTGTTCTTTTCATAAATGATTACTCCTTATCTTTATTGGATATTTTTTGCTGCTCCGCATTTTTTGCAGAACAGATGTCATCTTTTCCTTTACAAAATCCATAACGGAATTTTACTGCCTCCGTGGGGCAGGCGCGTACGCACATTCCGCAGCGGATGCATTCGGTATGGTCAGGGCTTTTGGTAACGTCTACATCCATTTTGCACGCCTTTGCACATTTTCCGCAGGAGACGCACTTATGCTTATCAACCTTCATTCCGAGGAGGGATACCTTATTAAGCAATGCATAAAAAGCACCGAGCGGACAAAGCCATTTGCAGAACGGGCGGTAGAACAGCACACTCAACACAATCGTAACTATCAGAATGCCGAACTTCCATGAGAACAAGGCTCCGAGTGCATCGCGGAGACCGGAATCTACGGCTGCGAGAGGAATAGCTCCCTCAAGCACTCCCTGCGGACAAAGATATTTGCAGAAGAACGGATCCCCCATACCGACATCATTGACTGCAAGGGCGGGCAGTAAAACTACCATTATGAGCAGAACGGCGTATTTTATGTAGGTCAGACCCTTCAGCCTTTTTGTGGAAATCTTTTTGGTCGGAATTTTGTGCAGCAGCTCCTGAAACCAGCCGAACGGACACAAAAAGCCGCAGATGAAGCGCCCCAGCAGCACGCCCAACAGAATAAGAAAGCCCGTAATATAATAGGAGAAGGCGAATTTTGACGACCCCACCACCGCCTGAAATGCTCCTATAGGGCAGGCTCCCGATGCCGCCGGGCAGGAATAGCAGTTCAGTCCGGGGACGCAAACGGCTTTCCCTTTGCCCTGATAAATTCCGCCCTTAAAAAAATTCGGCAGATGGATGTTGGTGAGAAGCGTCGCTGCCGCTTGTATCAAACTCCGAAAGCGTGACAAAATCCTTGATATGCTCTTTTTCTTATTATCAGTTTTTTTTCTATCCAATTCCGATACACTCCAGACACAGCCTGATCGCCTTGCTGAGCACGGTGTCCGCCTCTCCGCGCAAGGCTCCGAAACAGATCATTGCTGCAGCGCCGACGATCAATGCGAACTGAAGCAAAGCTTTTTTCGATCGAACCAATGAGGTCACCCCTTTCCTTTGTGCCCTCATTGTAGCACGGAGAACATAAAATTTGTGTTAAGAATAAAAACTTAACAGAAATCTTATGTTTGTATGATATAATAGAACCGTCAAATAAACCGAGAAGTGAAGCAAGGAGGCTTTTCATGCATATTTTAGTTGTTGAAGACGAGAAGGCGCTTTGCGAGACGATCGTCCGCAGTCTGCGCCGTCTTGATTACAGTGTGGATTATTGCTATGACGGAAACAAAGCGATCGAGCTGCTCGGCATTGAGAGCTATGATCTTGTGCTGCTTGACTTGAATCTGCCGGGCGCGGACGGCATGACAGTATTGCGGAAGCTCCGCCAAACGGACAGAGACACCAAGGTCCTGATCCTTTCCGCGCGCAGCGAGGTCGCCGATAAGGTGGACGGACTTGATGCCGGAGCAAATGACTATTTATCCAAGCCCTTTCATTTGGAAGAGCTGGAGGCAAGAATACGCAGCCTGACCAGACGACAGTTCACGCAAAACGACGTGGTTCTGAACTGCGGCGGCGTTTCCTTCGACACCAAAGCACGCATAGCCTCCGCCAACGGACTGAAGCTGACGCTCACCCGAAAAGAGGCGGCGATTCTTGAATACCTGCTGCTGCATCAGGGGCGTCCCGTAAGTCAGGAAGAGCTTATTGACCATGTTTGGGATAACAGCGTGGACAATTTCAGCAATTCGATTCGGGTACACATTTCCGCTTTGCGCAAAAAACTGCGCACCGCTCTCGGATACGATCCTATCCGCAACCGCATCGGCGAAGGATATCTTTTGGAGGAAAACATCTTATGAAAAAGCTTTCTTTGCAATGGCGCATCACCTTAATGACCGCCGTTTTGATCGGTTTGACCTGCGTTGCAATGAACTGTCTTTTGAGCTACTCCGGCAGATATTATATGGATTCCATAGGTTCATATGTTTCCGCATTCAGCGACACAGAGGAGGGAGAGCCCGGCTTTTTCGATCCGGAGCAAAAAAAGGCCGATAAGGAGCTGACTATTATCATACACGGCGCGCAGGATTCATTTATCGCCACTAACTGGTATATTACGGCGGCGGTGACGCTTATCGGCGGCGTGCTGGCATATTTCGTCAGCGGCCGTGCGCTGAAGCCTCTGCGAACCTTTGCAGCTCAAGTAGAAAAAGTGCAGCCTAATAACCTGACGGATATGAAGATTACCGAGGAAGTTCTGCCGGAGTTTCGACAGTTCAGCATATCGTTCAACAGTATGCTCGACCGTCTTGACGAGGGCTTTACCGCCCAGCGGCAATTCACCGGAAATGCCGCCCACGAGCTTCGCACTCCGCTTGCGCTTATGCAGGCTCAGCTTGAGCTGTTTTCCGCCGAGCACCCCGACGTGCTTCCGGAAACGGCGGACTTCCTTCGCCTGCTGCGTGAGCAGACGGAGCGGATGTCTCAAATGACGAAAACCCTCCTTGAAATGAGTGAGCTTCGCATGGTTCCGTGTAACGACCGGATCGAGATAGCTCCGATGGTTGAAGAGATTTTTGCCGACCTTTCCCCGCTTGCGGACAGAAACGGTATTACTCTTGAGTGCGACGGCAACGGTGTTATGACAGGCAGCGATACGCTGATATATCGGCTGCTTTTTAACCTGACCGAGAATGCAATACGCTACAACCGTCAAAACGGAACGGTGTGGGTCAAGACGGCAGAGGAGGGAAAGGCTCTTGTTATCCGCATATCCGACACCGGACACGGCATACCCGAGAAGTACAGGGAAAGCATTTTTCAGCCCTTCTTCCGTGTGGATAAATCCCGCAGTCGGGAATATGGCGGCGTAGGATTGGGGCTGTCGCTTGTTTGGGAAATTGCCGCACTGCACAGCGGCGAGGTTCGGGTGGAGGAAAGCTCGGAGGTCGGAACAACAATCGTTGCGACTTTTCCTGTATAAAAGCCGAAAAAATCAGACGGGGGCAATAAAAAATGAGCGAAAACAGATTCATATTTTTTCACGGATATGACGAGCTCCTCTGGCACGGATATGAAAAGAACGGCTTGATAGACGAATTCGCGGGGGTTCGTTTTTGCCGGTCCCTGCTGCTGCCCGAAAGAAAAAATTTAATGAGCTTGCAAAAAAAGACGGGAAGCTGTTTAAGCTCATATCCGACAATAATTATCCGTGGTATATCGATCGGCTTCAGGGCGGCGGATATATAGACGAGTATCAGTATAATACCGAGCTTATAGATTCACTCGGCAATTTTTACGGTTTTCAAATGCACGAATGGATATCAAATATGCGTTCCGATTATTTCAAATTAAAAAACCTTGATGCTGCCGCTTGGAGTGAGGAGCTGATTGTAAAAGAAATATTGCGTCTTTTTCCCTTTAAGCATATTTTTCTTGAAGCGGCTACCGCAAAAGAATATGCAGAGCTTTTTCCTGTGCCCTTATACTTTGAACAGCTGACGGATAATGCAAGAAAGCTGCTTGAAATGCTTCAGGAAATCACATCCGGACAGCGTTATGATGGCGCTGAAGCTTGAATTTAAGCTCGGAGTTAAACGCATAATGCCGGAAATAGGAGCACAGACACCGGGGGCAGCCCTTTACTGTGTGCAATTATAATGCTGACGGTGAAAATGAGTTGAATATTCACGGCGGAGAGTTCCCATTTGAATCGGCGGGCAGTAACGGAGGAAGCTCTCGCTCACTGCAAAAACGGCTTTTAATATATGCTTATCTGGCGGGCGCCGAGTTTGTCGGCGAGGAATGGGGCGGCTATAATACATTTTATGACCTGAAAGACTTCACTCTTTCTCCGTATGGGAAAACAAAGCGGCTCTTTCTGCGGTTTGCAGAGAAATATCCTGCATGAGAGTTTTATTCTCCCATGCCTATTGAAGCAGGAAACTACCGTTTGACTGTCAGCTATAAAACAAAGGGATACCGAACCGTAAAAGAAGGCAAAAAGACCGTAGAATTTGCGGTGATGCCCGCATAGCACGCACTGTCTTTGTCGGAAACCGTTTATATAGATTTATGCAGTGCTCTTTTAACTCTTACAATTTTGTGACAACTTTCAAGCGCTTTTTCGGTGAATAAGGCTCTCTTTTTTGCTATGCTTGTGTTGCGGAAAGGAAATCCGCAAATAAATTCAAAGGAGCACTTGTTATGAAAAACAAAAAAAACATTCTTGCAACAGTATTCGCACTTATCCTTGCTTTGAGCGTTGTTACCGCCTCGGCGACAGCCGCTGCGGCAAACGGCAGGAGAAGCGACAAGATCGAGACGCTGCCGGAAATCATCTCCGTCGAGTCGCCCGACGACTGCGGTGTGCCGTCCGTTGAGAGCTTTGTCAGAAATCTCGACACTCTGACCGAAAAGGAAAGAGCGGCTCTTATTGCCGACCTTGACGAGCTTGCAAGGCTTGAGAAGCAGATCGATGAGATCTACGCCCGCATGACCGACAGGAACGCCGACAAGCTCTATGACGAGATCGACGCCGTAAACGACAAAATCACGGCAGTCCTTGAAAGGAACGCAGAGCTTTGGGAGCGCGTAAGTGATGAGTACGATGTTAAAGTCGCTGCAAACGACCCGGATATGACCTTTTAAGCTCGGCGGCTGCGGCCCTTTGCTCTGCGAAAAAGGTACGGACAAGTCATAACCACAGAGCCGTGTCCCGGCGGCACGGCTCTGGATTCCAACGGAGGCGCTATGAAACAGCTTATATACATCGCAGAGGATGAGAAAAACATAAGGGAGACACTTCAGCGATTTCTCGAAAATGACGGATACGAGGTGTGCGCGTTTGAAACCGGAGACGCGCTTTTAGGTGCGCTTTTTAAAAGACGCGCCGATCTTGTTATTCTTGACATAATGATGCCAGGCACGGACGGACTGACCTGCTGCCGCCTCATTCGTGAGAAGGACAAGGTCCCGATCATTCTGCTCACGGCAAAAGACACCGAATACGACTACGTCAGCGGAATTCTGCAGGGCGGGGACGACTATCTGACCAAGCCGTTTCGTCCGACGGTGCTTTTGATGCGGGTAAAGGCGCTTCTTCGCCGTGTGGAAATGGAGCGCGGCACGGATCCCCTGGACAGGGATATTACAGTCGGCGATCTGCACTTTTCGGGCAAGGAGAAGAAGCTCTTTTGTAAGGGAAAGCCTCTCGCCCTCTCGCCGAACGAGATGAAAATGCTGTTGTTTTTGATGCATGGCAAGGGCAAGGCTTTTTCACGCGACGAGCTGCTTGACCACATCTGGGGATATAACGATGATGTGGAAACCAGAGTGACCGACGAGACTCTTCGACGGATACGCAGCAAGCTTTCCTCGGCGGACAGCAGCGTGCTGATTGAAACGGTTTGGGGCTACGGCTACCGGCTGCACTCGGGGGAGGGCGGAGAATGAAGCACATAAAAAGAAAAATAACGCTTTCCGTTCTCGGCACCATGCTGCTTGTTTTCGCTTCACTTCTCGCTGCCGTCAACATCTTTATTCCGAAATATCTGACGGCGGAGGCGCAAAAGGCGATCCTTTTGGAGGATGAGCAAAAACCTCCCGTCCCGTTCTCCTATATCTACGGCGGCGAGGCTGATGCTCAGGAGCATTTTCTGACGCCGAGCGTCAGATACCTTGAAATCGAGGGCGAGCTCTTCGAGACGGAATATCTCTCGAGAGCCGAGCAGCGGCTTCGGGAATACTGCCGGAGCGAGAAGCCCTCCGCCGATGAGTTTCACACCCTGAAAATCGGCGGAAGCCGCTTTGTTTTTCGCCTGACTCAGGTTGAAGCCGACGAATATGAGGAGGCTTATTCTTACATTCTTTATGTGGATGTCGGTGCGGTTATGCAGTATGCGTCTTATCTGAACGCCGTGTTTTTTGCGGTGCTGACCGTTTTGACCGTATTGGTCTGCCTCTTCGGTTGGAGGCTCGGCGGCTATGTGGAGAGGGCGCATGAATCGCAAAACTGGTTTTTTCAAAATGTGTCGCATGAGTTGAAAACACCGATGATGGCAGTTCAGGGTTGTGCGGAGGGAATACATACCGGTGTTCTCGAACCTGTTGAAGCGTCCGGTGTGATCCTTGAAGAGAACGAGCGTATGTCCTCTCTGATAGAGGAGCTGCTTGCGCTCTCTAAGCTGGAGGCGGGACAGATCAAGGCGGACTTTCATTCGTCCGACGTGCGAGAGCTTCTGTATGACTGTATGCGCAGCACGGAAACTCTTGCAAAGCAAAAAAGCCTTCGCATCATACCTCATTTTGACAACAGACCCGTTCTTGTAAGCTGTGACGAAATTCAGCTTCGCAGGGTTTTTACAAACATCATCACCAACGCTCTGCGCTATGCTGAAGAGGAAATAGAAATCGAATGTACGCAGGAAAGAGGAAAGGCCGTCATCCGTATCCGTGACGACGGCAAGGGCATTTCGCCCGAGCTGCTGCCGCATATCTTCGACCGCTTCTTCAGCACCCGAAAGGACGGAACAGGGATCGGTCTTGCCCTCGCAAGGGAGATAGTTGCCCTGCACAGGGGAACGATAAAAGCCGAAAACGACGGCGGAGCGGTGTTTGAGATCAGCCTGCCGGTCAAAAACAGGTAGTTTTATTTTAATTGTCGCCCGCTTTTGCGGCAATAATATATAAACAGCAAATAATTGACAGAGAAAGGAAAATCCACTTATGAAAAAGATACTTGCATTTGTCCTCGCTACCGTTATGGTTCTCTCACTTGCCGCCTGCACCGATAAGGGCTCCGAAGGCGGTGCGACGTCGCCCTCCGGCGCTCAAACAAATCAGCCTAAAAGCGCATTGGAAATTCTCGAAAATGTCTGGGACAAATATTCACCCGATGACAAATTCCCCGCGGTGGGCGGTTCCCCTAAGCATGTGAAGGACGACGCGCCCGGAAAATTCGATGTTAAGGACGCAGACGCCCTTGACTACGACCTCGGCTTCCCGAAGGCGAGCGCCTCCGAGATCGACGACGCCGCTTCACTCTCGCATATGATGAATCAGAACACGTTTACCTGCGGAGTGTATCACGTTAAAAACTCCGGCGGTGCCGAAGCTCTTGCAGGAAAGATCAAAGACAATATCCTTGTGAGGCAGTGGCTGTGCGGCTTCCCCGAAAAGCTCGTCATCCTGACCGTCGGCGATTATGTTATCTCCGTGTTCGGCGCCGGCGAGCTGATAGACACCTTCACCTCAAAGCTCACCGCCGCATACGGCTCCGCCAAGCAGCTTGTCGATGTGCCCATCGCATAAAGACGAGCCATGCTGTTTTCAAGTATAACTTTTCTGTACTGTTTTCTGCCGTGCGTTCTGCTTGTATATTTCATTGTTCCCGACCGCATGAAGAACTTTGTTCTTCTGTCGTCGAGCCTGCTTTTCTACGGTTGGGGCGAGCCGAAATATCTTGCATTTATGCTCGCGTCGATCGCGCAGTCGTATATTGCCGCGCGCCTCGTCGAGCGCCTGCGCGGTACAGCAGGCGCAAGGCTTGTGACGGCTCTTTCTGCCGCTGCAAGTCTCGGCCTGCTCGCGTACTGTAAGTATGCTGACTTTTTTATCGAAAACTTCAACGCTTTGACGGGGCTTTCCGTCCCGCTCCTGAGGGTCGCGCTGCCCGTCGGCATCAGCTTCTATACCTTTCAGATCCTGAGCTACGTTATCGACGTTTACCGCGGCGACGTGCCCGCACAGCGCAATTTTATCGACCTTGCAATGTATGTGGCGATGTTTCCGCAGCTTATAGCCGGGCCTATTGTTCGCTATTCCGACATCGCGGGAAGCCTGAAAAACCGAAGAACCTCTCTTGCCGACGCCTCGGAGGGGATAACGCGCTTTTCCGTCGGACTTGCAAAGAAGATCCTCCTTGCTAATCAGGCGGCGCTCATTGTGTCCGAATTCAAAGCGTCAGGCGAAAAAACAGTGCTGTTTTATTGGCTGTATACCGTTTCATATATGCTGCACATCTATTTCGACTTTTCGGGATACTCCGACATGGCGATCGGCTTGGGGCGCATCTTCGGGTTCCGCTTCTCCGAGAACTTCAACTACCCTTATATTTCCTCAAGCATCACGGAATTCTGGCGCCGCTGGCATATTTCTCTCGGCGGGTGGTTCCGCGATTACCTGTATATCCCGCTTGGCGGAAACCGAGTAAAGCCGCTGCGCCATGTTTTCAATATTCTTGTCGTGTGGGCAGCCACCGGCTTTTGGCACGGGGCGGCGTGGAATTTCATACTGTGGGGGCTGCTCTACGCCGTGCTGCTGCTGTTTGAAAAGTACGTTTTGCGCCCGAATATGCGCCTTAAAGTGCCGATGCATATCTATACGCTGCTGTTCGTCGCCCTCGGCTTTATACTGTTTGACTCGGCAACTGTCGGCGATGCGCTTGTGTCCTTCAAGGCAATGTTCGGCTTCTCCGGGCTCCCTGCCGCAGATGCGGCTTCGCTGTATTATCTCAGAAGCAACGCCGTGCTGCTCGTCGTTTCCGCAGTAGGCGCGACGCCGCTGCCCAAACGGATCTTTGAAAAAATCGGAGAAACGGCGCTCGGCAAAAGAATCTTTTCCGTTGCCGTGCCTGCTTCGGCGGCGGCGTTAATTGCCGTTTGCACCGCGTATCTTATAGACGGCTCTTTTAATCCGTTTGTTTATTTCAGATTCTGATTTGCGGCCGTGCGTAAGCTCGACGGAGGTATTCCATGAAAAAATTCCAACAAATACTGACATTGGTCTTGTCTCTCGGCTTTCTTGCCGCATTTGCCGTCCTGACAATACTCTTGCCCGACGCTCCCGAATCGCAGTCCGAAAGACGCCTGCTGGCAAAGCGTCCGGCGCTGTCGCTTTCGTCCGTTGCGGACGGCAGCTTCATGAGCGGCTTTGAAAAATATATGCTCGATCAGTTTCCGCTGCGTGACAGCTTCCGTACCTTGAAGGCAGCCGCCGCTGCGAAGGTTTTTATGCAAAAAGACAACAACGGGCTGTATTCCGTCGGGGAGCATCTCTCGAAGCTTGATTTCCCGACAAACTACCCATCCGTTGACCGTGCCGCAAGTCGCTTTCGGCATGTGTTTGACACCTATCTCAAGAATTCCGGAGCAAAAACATATCTGTGTGTGATCCCGGACAAAAACACTTTTATCGCATCGCAGAACGGCTATCCCGACAAGGATTACAACGCGCTCGTCAAGCGTCTGCAAAGCGGATTTCCGCAGGCGGAATATATTGACATTTCAAAGCTTCTTTCACCGGATGATTTCTATTACACCGATTCGCATTGGCGGCAGGAGAAAATTTTAACGGCTGCCGCCGAAATTGCAAAAAAAATGGGTGCGGAGCCGATAGGGGAATGCGAGGTGCACGACACCGGCGTCCCTTTTTACGGCGTCTACTACGGTCAATCGGCGCTTCCGCACGCATCGGAGCCGTTTAGGTATCTTGACAACTCCGTGATACGCAGCCTGAAGGTATATAATGCCGAGACAGCGTCCGAGATACCGGTTTACGACCTCAAGGCGGCAGGCGGACGCGATCCATACGAGATGTTTCTCGGCGGTGCGCGTTCGATCATCACAATCACAAACCCAAACGTCGTGCGTGAACGCAGACTCGTCATTTTTCGTGATTCGTTCGGCAGCAGTATAGCCCCGCTTCTTGCAGCAGGGTATTCCGAGATAACGCTCGTCGATATCCGCTATATCTCGCCCTCGGCCCTTTCGAGGCTCGTTGATTTTTCCGGGGTCTCCGACGTGCTGTTCCTTTACTCCGCCTCGGTCATAAATAACAGCGAGACGATAAAATAGCGGCCCCGAAGGCGGCAAGTTGTCTGTAATCGGAGACATCGGCAGCTTTCATCTGCGGTGCGTGTTCGTAGAGTCCGACATATTCTCGCACCGTAGAGATCTCATCCTGAATATCTGCAATTTTACTGCGGTATTCATCCGAGAGGTTTTGGTCGGCGTTGCTTAGAAATTGACCGTTGTATTTTATCCGGCAGAGGGGGATGCCGTCCGAGGACACTTCCAGCCATTCGTTGCCGTCCATCTTGGTGTCGTACCGAGCTTTGAGGCGTTTGGCTAATTCTTTCTGTAGCATATTTGATTCCTCCTTTTTAGGGTAATAAAAAAGGCAGATAGATTTTTGATTTCTATCTGCCTGCGTATCGGATATTCGGTTGTGTGATAGTTTATCGCCAATATTTTTCTAACAGCTCAATATGCCTCAAACTTTTGATTTTTACATTTTGCCCATCGGTATAGTAAAAATCGATCAACCATACTTTTGTGGATATTAATGCTCCTCCTTCCAATCTCACGGTTTTCAATTTTTGAGCCGTTGCCCATCTTTCTACTGTAGTGGCAGCATATCCGCTTATTTTTGAGATGTCCGTTACGGTGAGCATTTCGGGAACGTCCGCCCATTCATTGTCAAGCCATACTTTAAAGTCCTCCTTCAAATTCTTTTGCACACACGGCAGTGTTTCTGAATATTTCACAGAAGTTCCATTCTTTTGTCCTATTACATTTGCATTGAAAAGTCCTAACGGTATCTGAATCGACGGATCATTTCTCTCGACCTTGTCCATATACTCGAATAAATCATTGATCCTTACTTGATATTGTCTGGTTTTCTTTCCGCTGTTTATGTTTTTTATGTATCCGTTTTGAAGCATCCATGCTGCCTTTCGTTTGCTGATCTTAAGTATTTTTGTTATATCGGAAAGAGTCAGAATATCCGGATAGGCTGTTCTGAGTGCCTTTCGTTGACTAATCATTTTTCTTTGCCCCCTTGTTACCTGTGAGGGCAAAATATCTCCTGTTTTTATCTTCAGCATGTTCAGCAAGATATTCAATAACATCTGCCTTTGCCACGATGTATGAGTTTTGAAATATAATAGAGCGTATTTCGCCTGACTTGATCAGCTCATATACTCGATTTTTTCCGAGGGGAGTGCATTTACTGACTTTTAAAGGAGTCATTAAATCGGGAGCGTTTTTCAGCATTCTTTCAAGCTCCATAATAAATTCATTTCGTGTCATTGTACTTTCATCCTTTAATTTATTTGCCGATGAAGATACCTTGACATCAATATAGGGGGATATCAATTCTGTCTGCTACGGTGTGGCACTGTGCTCCAGTTTCCTCGCATTTTTCTCGCAATTTTCTCGCACTTTTTCACAAAACCGCTTGGAAAAGGCTGTTTTTGCGGTAAAATCGGAGATGAAATGAGACTAACGGGGACTATCCGTGACGAACCCTAACTTTCTTGAAAACCGTTTGACGGCAACGTCACGTGGGTTCGAATCCCACTCCCTGCGCCAAAAAATCCTCATTCTTACGAATGAGGATTTTTTACTTATTACCTCTTCACTTTTCACTTTTCACTTGCCGTTTCCATTTAGTGAGTATTTTTTGGAAGCAAGAAGTAAGAGTGAATAGTGAATAGGTGATCTGGCGGCTTTCAGCCGGGTGAGATTTGCTTCGCAAATATGAAATATGCCTGCGGAGTATGAGGAACGAATTTTATTTCACATTTTGCCGCAAGGCAAAATATTTCATGATCCGCAGGATCATTTCATATCGCACAGCGATATATCATTTATACAGGGAATAATGCTTTGAATCTGTTTCTTTGTATATAACCGTTGCGATAACAACTTTATTTCGTCTACATTCAACATTTTCCGTCCCTCCCATAAAAAAGATTTATTCTAAAAATACAGACTTCTTTGTGTGTTAAAATACTCGTAAAAAAGCCCTTTTGCGTTTAGAAGTTGTTTCGGTGTTCCTTGCTCGGCAACTGCTCCGTCCATTATAACAAATACCCGATCGGCAATAGATGCAAATGTCATTCTGTGAGAAATAATAACAACCGTTTTGTTTTTATACCATGACAACAAAGTATTAATAAATTCCTGTTCCGCAAGCGGATCCAAAGCGGAGGTCGGTTCGTCAAAAATCAATATTTCCTTGTTCCTGAACATGATTTTTGCAATTAAAAGCTTTTGCCATTGACCAATGGATAAATCCACACCGTTTGTGTCATATTCTTTGTTCAAATATGTATTCTCACCATACCTCAATTGAGATACAATTTGATTGATGCCGCTGACAGAGCAAACTTTATCGTATAAATTCTGATTATCGGCATCGGCGGTATTGCCCATACATATATTTTCTTTTACGGTAAACGGATAGTGTGGACCATCCTGCATTGCATAACTGTAAAGATTTCTTATTTCATCTTTCTCGTATGAATGCCTCTCATTATTTTGTAAAAGAATCTTCCCTCTGTAGTCCTCGTACAAACCGCATATAAGCTTTATAAGTGTGGTTTTCCCTGCACCGTTATCACCGAATACACATACTTTTTCACCCTCTTTAATTTCCATACAGAGTGAATTTAAAACTTTTCTTTCCGCAGAATATCCGTAAGAGAGTTTATCGGTCAAAATATTTTTAGGATCCTTTTCGTCAAATTTCTTCGTTCCGTTTGCTCTTTCCGGGAGAGAAAAAAACAGTTCATGTTCATTAAAATACTCTTGATTTGTAACGAATCCGGATATGGCACCAATGATCGAATGAACGGAATTCATCACCTTGGAAATGTTACTTGTAAGAAAAATAAAATCTCCGAACAAAATCGATTTGCTGAATACCATAAATGCATATATTATATACAAAGAATAGTATGTCACCTGTTTAACAATTTCAAACATCAAATCGGATTTCGTGCTGATCGTTGCTTGCTTGATATACTCATGTTTTTCGGCATTAAAAAAATGAATTCTTTTGCTGTCAAGAAACGAAAATGTTCCGAATACCTTTATTTCACAAAGCGCATTACGATCGATAAAAAGATTATTTATGGATTGCATTTTCGTATATAATATTTCCTGAACTTTATCATACCAGATTTTTTTCTTGTTTATTTTTCTGTTTAAAAAATACTGACATACACACATGGGAACAAGTATCAATGCAATCCATAGATTATACCTTGAAGCCATCGTAATAATTGTTGCAATAGAAATAATATTTATCAATAAGCCTATAATACTGCTCGGACAGATTTCAAACGAAGACAATCCCCGATTACTTACTCGTCTGTATAATTCATATGTATCTGAATTTTCAAGCAAATCCGCTTTGATTGCAATAACTTTTCTGTAAACATGCTCAGAATAACGCAGAGAAGCTTTATATGTCATATATTTGCGCAAATATTGAACTAACATTATAACAATCGGAAGAGCCAATGCCTCATAAATGAGCGCAGCCACAAGCGAAAAAATTATTTGCCGAGCCGTAATATTTCTTTGGGCAATGCCGTTTAATACATTTTGCAAAAAGATAAGCGGCGGCAGTGTTGCCAATGATGAGTTTAAAACGGCCGAAAGAAGAGCAAACAAGAAATATGACTTTTCGTATTTCCATGTTAACCGAAAACTTTTTGTTATACACAGAATCGAATCTTTCAGTTTGTTTTTTTCATCCATTCTCATTTTCCTCTTTCATTTCAGATAGTGTGAAACCGTCCGTCTGTGCTTTATAAAAACGGAAGTAGTGATTTTTTAAATGCATCAGCTCCTCGTGAGTACCGTCCTCAACAATTCGACCTTCATTCATCACGATTATTCTGTCCACCATTTTTATACATGAAAGGCGGTGAGAAACTATCAGTACAGTCTTTTCTGCGTATTTATCCATCATTGTTTGAATAAAATGCTTTTCTGTATTTACATCCACAGCAGCGAGCGGCTCATCGAAAACAAGAACGTCCCTGTTATGATATAAGGAACGGGCAAGAATTAACTTGTTCCATTCTCCTCCGGACAAGTCGCTTCCGTCGGGATAAAGCTCCTTGTTGAGATATGTGTATTCCTTTTGCGGCAATCTATCAATCACATCCGATAGATTACTGCGTGAAATCGCCTCATCATATACATTATCTTCAGACTGCCCGAAAGTAATATTGTCTTTTAACGTTAACGGATACTTTATATGGTTTTGAAATGCTATGGTAAAATGGGAGTATAATGCATGGGGCTCTATGTTGTTATAATGAACGCCGTCATAATACAAATCACCGCTTTGAGGTTTATAAAGACCAAGCAATACTTTTATTAAGGTTGTTTTTCCCGCACCGTTATATCCGAGGATAGCGATTTTCTCGCCTTTTTTTATCGTACAGTTGATATCACTCAATTGGTTTGAGTCGGTTCCGGGATAAGAAAACGAAAGATTTTTAATATGAATAAGTGCATCCTTACTATCTTTCGTAAGTTCTTGCTGTTTGCTTTCTTTTTCATCCATAAAGTCATAAAACAGATTCATGTAGAAGAAGCCTTCACGAATCCAGCCGAACTCCGCAACCGCATTACGCGAACAAACCATAAAATTAGTTGTAAGACCAAATAAAAGTGTATAATCGCCGAGTGTAATACTCCCCTCATACAATTTTACAACAAGATAAATTAAAATTGAATATTTGAAAGCATAATTGAGGACGTCTCTGGTCAGTAACAAAACTGAGCTTATTATAGATTCCTTTTGAGAAAAATGAAAAGCCGCTTTTTTTCGCTTTTCCGTTTCGTTTATGAGCCATTCCTCACTGTCCGATGTCTTAATATCAAAGATGGTCGATTTGTTTTGCAATAACGAGTTTAGAACGCCGGCCTTTCTTTGCAAATTATCCTTTTTATCATAATTTAGTGTAAAATGCCTTTTTGAAATGGTTTCAAGAATAAAAACAAACGGCAATATTATGATATATAAATAATACAAATAGAAATTATATTGAAGCGAGGTGTATACGGCAATAGCCAAATATACAATTGAGGTCAATAATGTAAGGGGTGTAGTAATACTTCCCACTACACTTTCGATGCCGCCGGCATTAATGGTTCCGATCTTATTGAAAAATTCAGGCGTTTCAAGCTTTGATACCGGGACTTCATCCGCTATTTTTCTTAAAAGATCAGATCTCAGCCTCTCCGAAAAGGCGGATGAAGTTAAATCCGAAAAGAAAAAAAGAATTCTGTCATAGACTACCGAAACAATCTCTAACACAATAATGACGGACACACACAATACAACATACAGAAAAGATGAGTTGCTTTGCTCAATCCGGTTTATAGCATTTTTCGACAGTAAGAGTATAATATATGACAATATGGGCGCAACCGTCAGTGAAAGAATTTTCAGAATAAATACCGTTTTCTGTTCGTGAAAAATCAACTTATACGATCGGAGAATATTCCCCGCAGTAGT
>OGXX01000378.1_pt1 | contig 49645 bp, 27 predicted proteins | sample 1576301 | NCBI WGS metagenome assembly OGXX01 (sample SAMEA3541469, study PRJEB24748) | human gut metagenome | biome: human gut; feature: human-associated habitat; material: faeces | place: China | collected 2012
TCGGAACATTCGATATGGAAGAAGAGGAAGTAGGACATTACTTTAAAGAAATATTTGAATATTCCGCTCATTGCAAGTATGGAAACTGCACCCATAGGCACGAGCCCGGATGCGCCGTACGCGATGCAGTGGAGAAACATCTAATCAGCGAGTCACGCTATACTTCTTACCTGAATATGTTGGAAGACAAGGAAGAAGGCAAGTATCGCGCCGCTTACTAAAAACCACAACTTTATGAAAAAACACCTCTTAGCTATTGCACTGTTTGCATTATGCACCACCGGGCTGAATGCCGCTTCTCCTAAAAAAGTAGCTCCTGAAAAAAAAGGAGTAGAAACCATTAACCGTGCCACAGCCGAAGCACATATCGGCTTTTTGGCCTGTGACGAACTGGAAGGACGCGAAGCCGGATGGAAAGGTGGACGCATTGCAGGCAATTATATCATTTCCTGCCTGAAACAGATGGGAATAAAGCCACTGGACGGAGACTATATACAGCCCTTTGACGTGTATCATGCTGAACGGCAAGTGAAAGGGAAACGCTGGCAAGTACATCCCGATTCTATTGCGGAACTGAAAAAAGTGGTACATCAAAAATTGGCATTACGTAATATCTTAGGTAAAATAGAAGGAAAGAATCCAAATGAAATTGTCATTATCGGTGCACATTACGACCACATAGGCTACGATCCGATGCTGGAAGGAGATCAGATTTATAACGGTGCAGATGATAATGCATCAGGCGTTCAAGCCGTATTACAGGTAGCCCGTGCTTTTCTTGCTACCGGCGAGCAGCCGGAACGTACCGTTATCTTCGCTTTTTGGGATGGTGAGGAAAAGGGATTGCTGGGCTCCCGTTATTTCGCCATGAACTATCCGGATATTAAAAAGGTAAAAGGCTATTTGAACTATGACATGATAGGACGTAACAACCGGGAGGACCAGCCCGATTATTTCGTTTACTTCTATACCGCAGCCCATCAGGCCTTCGGTGACTGGCTGAAAAAAGATATTGAGGATTACCGCTTGCAGTTATCCCCTGACTACCGGGCTTGGGACAATCCGGTGGGAGGCAGCGACAACGGCACGTTCGCCAAACTGGGAATACCTATTATATGGTATCACACTGATGCCCATCCCGATTATCACCTTCCGGGAGATGAAACACAGAAAATCAATTGGCTGAAGATAGTCGATATAACCAAAGCCTCTTTCCTTGCGATGTGGAAACTGGCAAACGAAAAAAAATATTAAAAAAGAACGTGGCGTTTAAACTGAACGCCACGTTTTTTTATCTAATCTTACATTAACGTATTTATTAAACCCATATAGAAAGGCACATGAACAAACGAATCAAATGGGGCATCATTATATTAATCGGAGCCGGCTTGGCCGGACTAGGCATCTATCAATTTACCCCTCACGAAAATGAAGAACTGACAGCCGCCGACGCGTTGCCTAAAGAAAACAAGCAACGCACATTGAAAGTCAATGCACAAGTCATAAAACCACACTTGCTGACAGATGAAATATTGGTGACCGGACGTCTGGTTCCTGACGAAGAAGTGAGTTTGTCTTTTGAAACCTCCGGAAAGATCACCGATATTTTTTTCACAGAAGGCACATTGGTAAAACGAGGAGAATTACTTGCCAAAGTAAACGACCGGCAGTTACAGGCTCAGTTAAAACGTCTGGAAGCACAAATACCTTTAGCCGAAGACCGTGTGTTCCGCCAAAACGCCCTGTTAAAACGAGATGCGGTCAGTAAAGAAGCATACGAACAGGTAAAAACCGAACTTGCCACCCTTAACGCTGATATCGAAAATATCAAAGCCAACATTGACATGACCGAACTCCGCGCACCATTCGACGGTATCATCGGATTGAGGCAGGTCAGTACGGGAGCATACGCCTCCCCCACCACTGTAGTAGCCAAACTGACCAAAGTGACTCCATTGAAAGTAGAGTTCGCTGTACCGGAACGTTATGCCCGGGAAATTAAAAAAGGGACTAATCTGGAGTTCAAAGTAGAAGGAAAACTGGATACCTATCATGCACAGGTTTATGCAACCGAATCCAGTATAGATATGGAAACCCATTCATTGAACATCCGTGCCATCTACCCCAACCGCAACGGCGAACTGCTGGCAGGCAGATATGCAGATATTCAATTAAAACAAAAAGAAATAGAAGATGCGATAGCGATTCCATCCGAAGCGATTGTCCCCGAAATGGGTAAAAATAAAGTATTTGTTTATCGTAGCGGAGTTGCAGACCCTGTAGATGTTATTATAGGACTCCGTACCGAAGCCGAAGTACAGATTGTACGAGGATTGTCTGTGGGTGATACCATCCTGACATCGGGTACACTGCAATTACGTAAGGGAATGCCTGTGGAACTTCAGGCCATTAACTAACAACTAAAAAAATACTTTTATGAATATTTCCGAACTTAGTATCCGTAGGCCTGTGCTTGCCACCGTGCTTACCATCATCATATTACTTTTCGGACTGATCGGTTACAATACATTGGGAGTCCGCGAATATCCTTCGGTAGATAATCCGATCATCTCTGTTACCTGTAGTTACTCGGGTGCCAATGCCGATGTAATCGAGAATCAGATAACCGAGCCTTTGGAACAAAACATCAACGGTATTCCGGGAATCCGTTCTTTGTCCAGTGTCAGCCAACAAGGGCAATGCCGTATCACAGTGGAATTTGAATTATCCGTCGATTTGGAAACTGCCGCCAATGACGTACGTGACAAAGTGTCCCGCGCACAACGTTACCTGCCACGCGACTGTGACCCTCCTACTGTATCCAAGGCTGATGCCGATGCAACGCCTATCCTGATGGTAGCTATCCAAAGTGACAGCCGCTCTCTGTTGGAACTGAGTGAAATAGCAGACTTGACCGTAAAAGAACAACTGCAAACCATTTCGGATGTAAGCAGCGTATCTATTTGGGGAGAAAAACGTTACTCCATGCGCCTATGGCTCGACCCCACCAAGATGGCAGGATATGGTATTACTCCGGTAGATGTAAAGAACGCGATAACCAATGAAAATATAGAACTCCCCTCGGGCAGCATTGAAGGTAATACCGTAGAATTGACCTTACGCACCATGGGACAAATGCACACCGCTAAAGAATTCAATAACATCATATTAAAAGAAGTAGGCGGAAGAGTGGTCCGTTTCAGCGATATCGGTTACGCCGAACTAGGTCCGGCAGATATCAAGAGTTACATGAAAATGAACGGAGTGCCGATGGTAGGTGTCGTTGTCATTCCACAACCCGGTGCCAACCATATCGAAATCGCCGATGCCGTATACCAGCGTATGGAGCAGATGAAGAAGGACTTGCCCGACGATGTGAAATACAGCTATGGCTTTGACAACACTAAGTTTATCCGCGCTTCCATTGATGAAGTAAAAAGTACGGTGTATGAAGCGTTCGTACTGGTTATCATCATCATTTTCCTGTTCTTGCGCGACTGGCGCGTGACACTGATTCCCTGCATTGTGATTCCGGTTTCATTGATCGGAGCTTTCTTTGTGATGTACATAGCAGGTTTCTCCATCAATGTGCTGACCATGCTGGCGGTGGTATTGTCCGTAGGTTTGGTAGTGGATGACGCCATCGTTATGACAGAAAATATCTATATCCGCATAGAACGAGGTATGCGTCCGTTCGAAGCAGGAATAGAAGGGGCAAAAGAAATTTTCTTCGCTGTTATCTCCACCACTATCACCTTGGTGGCAGTGTTCCTGCCCATCGTATTTATGGAAGGAACCAGCGGACGTCTGTTCCGTGAGTTCAGTTTCGTTGTGGCAGGTTCGGTCATCATTTCTTCCTTTGCCGCATTAACGTTCACCCCTATGCTGGCAACCAAGCTATTGATAAAACGGGAAAAACAGGGATGGTTCTACCAAAAGACAGAGCCTTTCTTTGAAGGTATGAACCGCATATATGCCCGTTCACTGAACGCTTTTCTTAAAAGACGCATATGGGCAATACCTGTTACAGTGATTATGTTGATAGCCATCGGAGTACTTTGGGTCCAGATACCCGCTGAAATGGCTCCGATGGAAGACCGGTCGCAAATAAGTATCAATACCCGTGCAGCCGAAGGGGCCAGCTATGAATACATCCGTGATTATACGGAAGATATCAACAATCTGGTAGATTCTATTATACCTGATGCCGAATCTGTAACCGCACGTGTTTCCAGTGGCAGTGGAAATATACGTATCACATTGAAAGATATCAAAGATCGTGATTACACCCAGATGGAAGTTGCCGAACGTATCTCACAGGCCATCCGCAACAAGACGAAAGCACGTGCCTTTGTGCAACAACAGTCTTCTTTCGGCGGACGGAGAGGAAGTATGCCCGTACAATATGTACTACAAGCTGTCAGTATAGAAAAACTGGAGAAAGTATTACCGGCTTTTTTAAGCAAAGTATATGATAACCCTACTTTCCAGATGGCGGACGTGGACCTGAAGTTCAGCAGCCCGGAAATGAGAGTGAATATTAACCGTGATAAGGCAGGTACAATGGGAGCCACCGTGCGTGATATAGCCGAAACACTGCAATACGGTCTCAGCGGACAACGTATGGGCTATTTTTATATGAATGGAAAACAATATGAGATTTTGGGTCAGATAAACCGCCAACAACGTAATACACCGGCCAATATCAAATCTATTTACATACGAAGCGACAAAGGGGAAATGATTCAATTGGACAATCTGGTAGAATTTGTAGAATCCGTAGCTCCTCCTAAATTGTACCACTACAACCGTTTTATTTCCGCTACCGTATCTGCCGGACTGGCAGACGGAAAGACCATCGGACAAGGCTTGGAAGAAATGGATAAAATCGCCGCCCAGACTTTGGACGAAACTTTCCGTACCGCCTTGTCGGGAGACTCCAAAGACTATCGGGAAAGTTCATCCAGCCTGATGTTTGCTTTCATTCTGGCATTGATACTTATCTATCTTATTCTGGCGGCACAGTTCGAAAGTTTCAAGGACCCTTTCATCATCATGCTTACCGTTCCTCTGGCCATTGCAGGAGCACTGATTTTCATGTATGCCGGTGGCATTACCATGAACATATTCAGCCAGATCGGTATTATTATGCTGATTGGTCTGGTAGCAAAGAATGGTATCTTGATTGTGGAATTTGCCAATCAGAAACAAGAATCCGGTGAAAACAAGATGCAGGCCATACGGGATGCCGCTTTGCAACGCTTGCGCCCTATTCTCATGACAAGTGCCTCTACCGTATTAGGCTTGATCCCGCTGGCATTCGCAACAGGAGAAGGCGCCAACCAACGTATCGCCATGGGTACGGCTGTTGTGGGAGGAATGTTAGTATCTACTTTCCTGACCATGTATATCGTACCGGCTATTTATAGTTATATATCTACCAACCGAAACGTTAAAACAGAAACTGTATGAAACGAATCATTATAACTTTATGTATCTGTACTGCATGGGTGGCTTCCACCTATGCGCAATATCCTTATACGCTGAAAAAATGTCTGGAGGAAGGACTTGCAAACAATTATTCCATACGTATCACCCGTAATGAAGAACAGATCAGCCATAACAATGCCACATTAGCAAATGCCGGTTATCTGCCGACTGTTGATTTGTCTGCCGGATATACAGGAACGTTGGACAATACGGATACCAAGAGTAGAAGTACAGGCACTACAGCCAGTGAACGAAACATCTACGACCAAACCTTAAAGGCCGGACTGGATGTAAACTGGACTCTGTTCGACGGATTCAATATCAGCACCACCTACAAAAAACTGAAGGAACTGGAACGCCAGGGAGAAACCAACACGCGTATTACCCTTGAAGACTTCATAGCGGGACTCACTGCCGAATACTATAATTATGTACAACAGGAAATACGTCTGAAGAACTTCCTTTACGCTGTGTCTTTATCCAAAGAACGCCTGCGCATTGTAGAAGAACGATACCATATCGGTAATTTTTCCCGGCTGGATTATCAACAAGCCAAAGTGGACTTCAATGCAGACAGTGCACAATATATGAAACAACAGGAACTGGTGGTTACCTCACGTATCAACCTGAACGAGTTAATGGCCGTACAGGAAGTCAACCGACCGCTACGTGTCAATGACTCCATTATAACAGTGAATGATGCGCTGAATTACGATGAATTATGGGAATCCACCCTCAAGACGAATGCCAACCTGCTGAAAGCTGATCAAAATACAACAATTGCCCAATTGGATTACCGTCAGGTTCTATCCCGTAATTATCCCTATGTGAAATTGAACGCCGGTTATGGCTATACATTCAACAAATATGAAACAAACGCCACCAGCCGGAGAAGCAATTGGGGACTAAACGGAGGAATTACCGTAGGCATTAACCTATGGGATGGTAACCGTCGCCGTGAAAAGCGCAATGCCAGCCTGCAAATACGTAACTCGCAACTGGAAAGAGAACAGCTGGAATTGGGCTTGAAAGCGGATTTAAGCAATCTGTGGCAGGCCTATCGCAATAATTTACGTTTATTAAATTTGGAACGCCAGAATCTGGTTGCCGCCCGTGAAAACCATGAAATAGCCAAAGAACGTTATCTGTTGGGAGATCTCTCCGGTATCGAGATGCGTGAAGCCCAAAAGAGCCTGCTTGATGCGGAAGAACGTATTTTGTCTGCTGAATATAACACCAAAGTCTGTGAAATTTCCCTGCTCCAACTAAGTGGAAGAATAACGAAATATCTCGAATAATCGTTATAGCCTTTACTTATAGCTTGTAATTCAGGGCAGTTATCCGTACCTTTGCACACAATTATCACTAAATATGTTGTAAAAAGATATGGGATTATTTATCAAGAAGCCTTTTGCTGCATTACAAGCCGAAGCCAATGAATCTGGAAACAAGACCCTGAAAAGAGTCTTGGGACCATGGAGCTTGATCGCATTAGGAGTAGGTGTTATCATCGGTGCCGGATTATTCTCCATCACCGGAACAGTAGCCGCAGGATACACAGGGCCTGCCATTACTTTATCTTTCGCCATAGCGGCAATAGGTTGTTGCTTTGCCGGTTTATGTTATGCCGAGTTTGCTTCCATGATACCTGTAGCAGGTAGTGCTTATACATACTCATATGCTACAATGGGCGAACTTATAGCATGGATTATCGGCTGGGATCTAGTATTGGAATATACTGTTGCCGCTACTACCGTCAGTATCAGCTGGAGCAGATATCTCGTTGTTTTTCTGGAAGGAGTGGGGATAAATATCCCCCATGCACTTGCTGCTTGTCCCTGGGACGGAGGTATTGTGAATATACCGGCCGCACTGATTGTAGTGCTGATGAGTATTTTTCTGATTCGTGGAACAGAAGGAAGTTCTATCTTTAACGGCTTCATTGTGTTCCTGAAAGTGGCAGTGATTCTTATTTTCGTTGTATTAGGATGGAAATACATTAATGCAGAGAATTATGTTCCTTATATCCCTGCCAATACTGGTACTTTAGGCGAGTTCGGATTCTCGGGTGTATTGCGTGGAGCAGCGATTGTATTTTTCGCCTTTCTTGGTTTTGATGCCGTAAGTACAGCCGCTCAGGAAACAAAAAATCCGAAACGGGATATGCCCGTCGGCATTCTAGGTTCCCTGCTGATTTGCACCATTCTTTATATGGTGTTTGCTTACGTAATGACGGGAGTTGCCCATTATTCTGACTTTGCAGGACAACAAGGTATCGCACCTGTTGCCGTAGCGATTGACCACATGGGACATGCAGATGCCACAGGAGTAATTCATCCGGATTATCCGTGGTTGAACCGGGCCATCGTACTGGCTATCCTGTTTGGTTACTGCTCGGTTATTATGGTAACTTTGCTAGGACAAAGCCGTGTATTTCTAAGTATGAGCCGCGACGGACTGTTGCCTCCTTTCTTTTCAAAGATTCACGAGAAATACCGGACACCGGCACACAGTAATTTGTTATTCATGGTCATTGTAGGAGGGCTGGCAGCATTTGTTCCGGCACGTGTAGCCGGAGAAATGACCAGTATAGGTACCTTATTCGCCTTCACATTGGTTTGCGCGGCAGTATTGATCGTGCGTAAAAGTATGCCTGACGTACATCGTGCCTTTAAAACTCCTTTTGTTCCCACGGTACCGATTCTGGGCATCCTTACCTGCCTTTGTATGATGTTGTTTCTTCCGGCTGACACTTGGATCCGATTGGTATTATGGATGCTGATAGGTCTGGATGTTTATGCCTGCTATGGAGTAAAACACAGCAAGCTGGAGCATAACGTAAAACGACGCAAAGGACTCACCATATTGAATATGACAGGAATCGCCCTGTCTGTACTTTCAGTTATTACAGGATTGTGGCATCAACAGACAGTAGGCTGGGAAGAAGACAAGACATTGCTCGCTATTTCGTTCGCCTTTGCGTTCACACATTGCGCATTCTATATGGTACGTATCTGGAAACAGACATCCGAGAAGAAGAAATAAGCATTTTCCACACGCTATCTGTTTCCATAACTTTCATTCACCGTAAGGGGTAAATTCAATCCACCCCCTACCGTGAATAAAGTTATCATAGTTTCATACCCATCGGTTCTGAACCCATAATCAAGCCTTATAACCTATGAAAGTCTTAAGTTATCCATAGTAGAAAGAACATTTAAAAAACTTCTTCAAAAATGTTTTTAGCTACTACCACAGTATTTCCTTCAGGAATTGAGGAATAGAATCCTGTTTCTTTAGTCCATGCTTCTTCCAAGGTATAAAAATCAAGTTCCTCCGGTTGCTTTCCATCCAGGACACAAGCTAAATAATCAAAATAAGCCTTCCATCTCATAAAATAGAAATCTTTCAAAATGCCATTCCATTCTTTATGAGCATAATCACGAAGTCCGCCTTGATCTGCCGCTACACGATTTCCCCATGTAGTAATCTGAACACGTGCATTCCATTCGTATAATGCTTTTTCTTCCTGGGTCTGTCCTGCTGAACGTGCCGCTTCAATCCAAGTTCCAACCTTGAATTCTTTCCGGGTACCCAGCAACTGGTCTTGCAATAGAATAAGATGCAGAAAATGCTGTGAAGCCAACTCAAATACTTGCTTGTCTCCTGCCCGGAACGCAGCCGTTACCACTTTTTGCATCAAACGCCCCTTTTCTGCCAATGCCTGCCGGAGCACATCCACCAAATCGAATTCAAAATTATTATTACCCTGATATTTATCAGCCACAGAAACCATCAGTCGGGCAGCCTCTATCACATCCTGCGGATTATAGTATTCTTTCATCTCCGACCAACTGGATACCTGATATACATCCAACCCCGGACGAGCGCAGAATACAGACTCATGCGTTCCCTGTTGTATTTTCTCCTTGGGACTATTATAAATACCGTTACCTAATAAATCCCAAACTTGTTGCAAAGCCTCATCCTCTACCCCATAACGAGCATATACGTATCCTTTCAACCACTCATCACGAGTAAACCGATGTTCACGCCACGGCAATTCCATCACCAGCTCATACATAACCGGATTGTTCTCAATACCTTCCGGAGTCATCCCTACTCCACGCAATGTCCTTCCGGCATGAACATCTGCTTTCGCGTCATAAAAGCCATCAATCAGCGCATCCATTTTACCATGAAGCCCAATGTTACCACCAAAATTCAACAACATGCAGTACACCCACTCATGCTGCCCGTATCCTCCTTTACGACACCACTCTGACGCCGGGTCCCCCCATTGCGGACGGCATTCGCTATGCAAGTCCAAGACTAACAGGTCTCCTGCTTCCAGATGCTCTATCATCGGAGTACGAGGATTGTCCTGCCATGCCTGAGCCACCCACACAGCATCCGGATTTGTTTTTTTCATGGCTTTCATGATGGCTTTACCGGCTGCATCCAAATTTACTCCTTGAGTACTTCCCCCTTCATGAAACGGATCAATAGCGTAAAAACCAGTTTTTCCATACAGTTTTGTCAGTTCTCTATAATACAAAGCAGAGATTTCTTCAAAGCGTTCATCCTCCGGCTGTAAAAAGGCAGGACGATGATAGCTGCACCAAAATCCGGGATCAGCAACATTCAATCCTAATTTCTCCTTTGCATTATGAGGAACCATGCCACAATATCCCGGCAACACAGGTTCGATGCCATATTCACGCATTCTTTTTACAATCTTCTTCTGAAGTTTTTCCTGACGGGTATACCAACTTTCAGGATTAGGTCCTCCCCACCCTTCCAGATTATTCATCAACCACCAAGCTGTAAAACCCGGTCCGGCTACAAATTCATTAATTTCATCCTTAGTATATCCCAGTTTTAGAAGTACATTTCTCCAAACCGACTCAGTCCCTGTCAATGCCAGGGAAAGATTGATACCGTGAAGCGCCATCCAATCTATCTCCTTTTCCCAACGCTCCCAGTCCCAAAAAGCCATGGAATAAGAGAAAGTACAATAATTCAGATCATAACGATAGGGCAGATCCGTTTCATGCCGTTCCTTTTTAGTCACAGGGGGCAAAACAGCAGGCAGTTTTGCAGTCATTCCATTCCAAGAAAGATGTATGCCTGCATAATATTTCAAATACCAATTCAATCCGGTAGCAATATTTACATAGTCATTACCCCGGATAATTACTTTATCACCTTTCTGATCGAGTTCAAAAAAATCAGTTTCCGATTTCTGACGTTCAATAATAAATTTGGAGGAAGCTCCTTTGTCGATGCGCTCTAATAATCCTGTAACAGGAGAAGAAAATAAGTTGCTTGTCATCCATAACAGCACAAACAACAATCGTAGTTTTTTCATCATATTATTAAGGTAACGGATAACACCAATTAAATAAAAAACAGAACAGCCCCCTCGCCTTTAAAGGGAGGAAGGCTGTATTAGTATTATTACGGAATAATTTAATTATTTACAATTTCCAAGGCAACGCGGCTTCAACTGCTTGAAGAAGTCATTACCTTTATCGTCCACCAAAATGAATGCCGGAAAATCTTCCACTTCAATTTTCCAGATAGCTTCCATACCCAATTCCGGATATTCCACACACTCAATGCTCTTGATATTATTCTGAGCAAGGATAGCAGCCGGACCACCAATAGAGCCCAGATAGAAACCGCCATACTTCTTACAAGCATCCGTTACCTGCTGGCTACGATTACCTTTTGCCAACATTATCATGCTACCGCCATGTGACTGGAACAAATCCACATACGGGTCCATACGTCCTGCTGTAGTGGGGCCCATAGAACCACAAGCCATACCTTCCGGAGTCTTTGCCGGACCGGCATAATAGATAGGATGATCTTTGATATACTGCGGCAAATCTTCGCCACGATCCAAACGCTCTTTCAATTTAGCATGAGCGATATCGCGACCTACAATAATGGTTCCGTTCAATGACAGACGGGTAGCTACCGGATACTTGGTCAATTCTTTCAGGATATCCGCCATCGGTTGGTTCAAATCAATCTTAACCACATCGCCTTCACCGGCTTCACGGAGTTCTGCCGGAATCAGCTCACCCGGTTTATCATCCATCTTTTCAATCCAGATACCATCTTTATTGATCTTACATTTTATATTACGGTCAGCAGAACAGGAAACGCCCAGACCGATAGGACAAGAAGCACCGTGACGAGGCAAGCGGATGATGCGGACATCGTGAGCCATATACTTACCACCAAACTGTGCACCCAAGCCAATCTTATAAGCTTCTTCCAATACTTGTTTTTCCAGTTCCACATCGCGGAAAGCACGCCCGTATTCATTACCGGTAGTAGGCAACTCGTCATAATAGTGAGTAGAAGCTAGCTTAACAGTCAGCAAGTTCTTCTCTGCCGATGTACCACCGATTACAAATGCAATATGATAAGGAGGACAAGCAGCCGTACCCAAAGTCTTCATTTTTTCAACAAGGAAAGGAACCAATGTAGCCGGATTCAATACAGCTTTCGTTTCCTGATATAAATAGGTCTTGTTCGCCGAACCACCACCTTTAGTCACACAAAGGAACTTGTATTCCATACCTTCAGTAGCTTCCAAATCAATTTGTGCAGGCAGGTTACATTTGGTGTTCACCTCATCGTACATAGTCAAAGGAGCATTCTGAGAATAACGAAGATTTTCTTCCGTATAAGTCTTATAAACTCCCAAGGAAAGGGCTTCTTCATCACAATAGCCGGTCCATACCTGCTGACCTTTCTCACCATGGATAATAGCAGTACCCGTATCTTGACAAAGAGGTAATTTGCCTTTAGCTGAAACTTCCGCATTACGCAAGAAAGTCAATGCTACATACTTATCGTTATCACTGGCTTCGGGATCACTCAGAATCTTAGCAACCTGTTCATTGTGTGAACGGCGAAGCAAGAAAGAAACATCACGGAAAGCAGCGTTAGCCATAGCAGTCAGACCTTCTTTTTCAATCTTCAAGATAGGTTTTCCTTCAAACTCACTTACTGACACATAATCTTTAGTCAGCAAATAATACTCGGTTTTATCAGGTCCCAACGGGAACATGTGCTGATAATGGAACGGAGGTGTTGCCATATTGATACTTATTTTAGTTAAAAGTTATTAGTGTGACAAAGGTAGTAACTATTATCGAAATTTTTCCTTAATTAGCGTGAAAACTTTCAAGGAATGTCCTTACCTTTGCCAACTCATTAAAATAACATCACATTATACATGAAAAGATTAGGCAAATTCTTATTTATTACTTCATTACTGTTATGCTTTCTCATCCCTCGAGGATGGACACAAACCCAAGCAAAAAACCAACCGGACAGTATCGAACTCAAACTGAAGGAAATCTACACAAAACGGGAAGTCATGATTCCCATGCGTGACGGAATCAAGCTTTACACCGCTGTCTACGAACCGAAAGACAACAGCAGGCAGCATCCTATCCTGATGCACCGCAGCCCTTACTCTTGTTCCCCATACGGAGAAGGATTTGACCGTCATTTCAGAACTAATCTGAAAAACTATATAGAGCACCGATATATTATCGTCTTCCAAGATGTACGTGGACGACATAAGAGTGAAGGAATATTTATCCAAGTACGCCCTCTCAACAAAAACAAAAAGGGTAAGAAAGATAAAAAGAATATAGACGAAGCTACGGACACATACGATACCATAGAATGGTTGATTCACAACACATATAATAACGGAAATGTAGGAACATGGGGAATCAGTTATGATGGTTTTTATGCCACTATGACAGCCTCCTCCAATCATCCGGCTTTGAAAGCTGTTTCTCCGCAAGCTCCCGTCACCGACTGGTTCCGTGGAGATGACCGTCATCACAACGGAGCCTTCACCTTGCTGCAAACCACTAATTTCCTTCCCAGACTGGAAGGACGCCACATGGGAAAAGGAGTGATGAACCAAATTGTAAAGAATGATGTTTACACAGATTTTCTGGCACTCGGTACCTTTAAGAATGTAGACGACCTGGTACGTGATACCACACAGACATTGTGGAATGATATCAAAAACCATCCTGATTTCGATGATTTCTGGAAAGAGCGCGATGCACGCACCTCCTGTTATAACTTGAAGCCAGCCATATTGGTGGTAGGTGGACTGTATGACTCCGAAGACTGTTACGGAGCCTGGAATCTTTATAAAGCCATCAAAGAGCAATCACCGGACACAGATTTATATCTGACATTCGGTCCTTGGTGGCATGGAGCATGGACAGTACGCGGGTTCCAAGGTTTCGGTAATCTGTATTTCGGTAAAAGCACTTCGGCTTATTACATGGACAAAATAGAATATCCTTTTTTCCGATATTTCCTGGAAGGAAAGGGAGAAAAGCCCAAGCATAAAGTAAATATATTCCATACAGGTGAAAACGAATGGAAAACATACGACGAATGGCCTGTACAAAAGACTGCCGGTACACCTTATTATATACATAAAAACGGATCAGTATCCACACAAGCACCGGCAGAACAAGAGTCTTATTCAGAATATATTTCAGATATGTCACGTCCGGTACCCTATACGGCAAACCCTACCACTTACCGGACAAAAGAATTCATGGTAGATGACCAACGCTTTGCTACTTCACGTCCCGATGTCATTACTTTCATGACGGAGCCGCTATGTGATACATTAACATTGGCCGGTCCTATAGAAGTGGAATTAATGACTGCCATCAGTAGTACTGACGCTGATTTTATGGTGAAAGTAATTGATGTATATCCTGAAAAATTTGAATATTCCAAAACTGCACGCAGTTATTTAAAGAGTGACTACCCAATGAGTGGGTACCAGCTGATGATTCGTGGCGAATTATTCAGAGGACGCTTCCGTAAGGGATTCGACAATCCCCTGCCTTTCAAACCGGAAGAAATAACTCCGGTTAATTACACACTGTATGATGTGGCACACACATTCCTGCCGGGACACAGACTGATGATTCAAATTCAAAGTTCCTGGTTCCCCATTATTGACCGCAATCCACAAAGGTTTATTGATACCTATCATTGTACGGTAGAAGATTTTGTGATGAAACAAAAGATCAAAATTTATCATCAGCAAGGAGCTGCAAGCAGAGTTATACTACCTGTGGTAAAAAAATAAAAAGGAAGTATCCAAACAAGCTCAAATGTCATCCAATAGCAAGAGCCGTATGACTACTCCAGCATTCATACGGCTCTTTTTATATGTAACTACCATCTGTAACTTTTCCGAAGGTTCATCTTAGTCTGGATACTCTCATCAAAAATATCATATAGAAGCAATCCGTTCTATCAACTCGTTACCCAACGCTGTTTTCGCTTCAATATGCTGCAATACCGCTGTCACAAACGGATTACTTTCAAATACCCCACGCACCTGTTCAAAATCCTGCTCCATTTCTTCACGTGATCCATCTGCACCGAACCCCGTCATAGCAGACAAAGAAAATTCCTTTTTCGCATCGGCATAGACCATTTTATCCAATCCGACAACAGCCTCCTGCCACTTCTTCACGATAGCAATAACATCCTTTGCCGTTATTTCATCGGAACGCAGATTATAAAACTCAAGCATCTTCCCATACGCCCATGTCCACTCGTATGTATAATAATTACGATGCATCTCAACAAAACGGTCATGAATCTGATCCACATTAGTCAGGATTCCAGATTCTATATCTGCCATCAACTTCTCTATTTCACTTTTAGGAGCGATCAATCCGGAAATATCCACCCATTCTCCTGTCCCTATCTCTGTATCAGGAATCAACCGGGCACGGATTTCCTCATCACTGCTAAAACGAACCTCTTCCAAACGCTTGATTAATGAATTACCCAAAAATTTATGAATAGCCGTTTCATAAAAACGAATGCCATTATTTAAAGAAGAATTCTTAATTTTCGCACTTTGGTAAGAGTAAGTTTCTGAAGTTTCTCCGGATACTTTACGTAATTCTTTCAGAATACTACGCCCTTTCATCATTTTCTGAATAGTATAGGGACTCAACAGGTTATAATTAATCTGATCCAAACGGTTCGGATCTTTACGTTTGTCACGTTTAGGCCACTTTTGAGCATCCCGAATCGTACCTACACTCCGCAAATTCACCCCTGGCACCAGATAAGTGGTATTTTGCTGCTCTATCAGATAAGAAAAAGGCAGATTAGAAGTATCGGCATGATTCACATGACGCCCCATAACCAAAGAAAATGCACCTACACGTGCGGGCCATAAAATATAAGAATCGGAAGTAGTCTTCGCCCCACGCTCCATAGCCCCCTGATGAATCGGACCTAACTTATACATATGGTTGCTTTGATTAGAGCCGGAACCCGCATTCATAAAAGAGAACATTCCGGCAATCAGCAAAGTAGACTTATGATGAGTCACCGTAAAGGGTCCGGCAAAAATGGCACATGCCTCACCGTTCTCTTCTTGACAATTACTGAAAAACAAAGAATCGGATGCAGAATAGTTATGTCCCAAATGACATGCCTGGCTGATAAAGCAACGGGTCAACATAGTTCCATCTTCCACATTGGAGCCGCTTGATATAATAAAATCATCGCATACCACTCCATAGCCGATATGAATAGGCGCTTGCTCATTACTGTTCAAGCTACCGTTTTTCAATCGTCCCGCCCCTTCTATCTTACAATAATCACCTATTCGTACATTCTTTATATATCCCGCATCAACAATGGTAACATGGTGGCCAATAGTACCTGTATCTGAAGCATTCTCTTCAGCATACCGGTCAATAATGGCTTTCATCCGGCAAATCAATTCAGGACGATGACGGTATAATGCCAGAATATAGGCCTGATGCGCTGACAGACGATCATGAATAGGCACTTCACGTCCACCCGTTTCATTCAATACAGCTACTTCAACGCCATTCCCAAACTTGCTCCGGCCATCTACCAGAATGATATCTACATTCTCTATAAATGCATAATCCCCAATGATATAGTTGGCTATATAGTTCTTTATATTCTCAATACAACAATTATCGCCCACCGTTACATTATGCAAGGTCGCATGATACAATCCGGAATGTTTACGCATACCACCTGCCAACGTAAACTCATCTTCAAAGACCCCCAATCTGACCTTTCCGGAAAAACGGGTATGATAAATATAGTCCGTCTTAAAGTTCTCTACTACTTCAATTTCATCCCAATCAACCGCAGTGCATGATCTCTCTTTTAATTGTTGTATTTCTTCTTGTGTAAGTGAACGATAAGTTTTCATCTTCTATATGTATTTATTCTTCATCATAGGTTTGATAAAGAAAATCGTTATAAGGATACTTCTGTACGTGTAGCTCGCGCACCTTATTATATATAATAGTCTTCAATTCATCCATATTTATTTTCTCTCTGGCAGAAATGAAGATACAATTATCATTCAATTTTGCCATCCATGTCTTCATCAGTTCTTCCAATGTAATATTCTCCCTGGTTTTAGGAGTCAAATCATCCTCTGCTTTCTCTATATAGGTATAAGCATCTATCTTGTTAAAAACAATCATGGTAGGCTTTCCACCTGCCCCCAAGTCAGCAATCGTTTTATCAACCACAGAAATTTGTTCCTCAAAATCCGGATGAGAAATATCCACCACATGAATCAGCAGATCTGCTTCACGCACTTCGTCCAAAGTTGATTTAAAGGAATCAACCAAATCCGTTGGTAATTTACGGATAAATCCTACGGTATCTGTAAGCAGAAATGGCAGATTCTCAATAATCACTTTGCGTACTGTGGTGTCCAATGTTGCAAAAAGTTTATTTTCAGCAAAGACCTCGCTTTTTGAAAGCAAATTCATTAAAGTAGATTTTCCCACATTGGTATACCCTACCAAAGCTACACGTATCATACGCCCACGGTTTTTACGTTGAGTGGACTTCTGTTTATCAATTTCAGCCAACCGTTCTTTCAACAATGACATACGATTCAAAATGATACGACGGTCCATTTCCAACTGAGTTTCACCCGGCCCACGTAATCCCACAGAGCCTTTACCTCCACCGGCACCGGATCCACCTCCCTGACGCTCCAAGTGAGTCCACAAACGTTGCAGACGAGGCAGCATATACTTATATTGGGCCAGCTCCACTTGTGTTTTAGCATTTGCAGTTTGAGCCCGCATGGCAAAAATATCCAGAATCAGCGAAGTACGGTCCAAAATCTTCACTTTCAGTTCAGCTTCTATATTACGTATCTGCTTGGCAGAAAGTTCATCATCAAAAATCACCATTCCGACTTCACGCTCATTTTCCTCTTCCTGATGAATATATTCCTTGATTTCTTCCAGCTTTCCTTTACCGACATAAGTCACGGAATTGGCAGCAGGCAGTTTCTGAGTAAACCTTTTCACCACTGTTGCTCCGGCCGTTTCGGCCAAGAACTCCAACTCATCCAAATACTCCTTGGTCTTACGCTCATCTTGTGTCTGAGTAATCAAACCAACTAAGATGGCAGTTTCAACCTGTGCTTCAGAAATTACAAATTCTTTCATTTATCTATCAATCTAAATAAGTTCGCGACAAATATAACAAAAAAAGAGGATGAACGTTGAACGTCATCCTCTTTTTTATTACAGTTATTCCCTATAGTTGTGGTTGTGGAGCAGCCGGATTGTTATCAGTGTCACTGATTCCGGAATTGGTTTCCATTTCACATTGCGGAATCCGATAGATCAGGATCTGCGCTTCTGCTGCTGAATTATATTGTACAGACGGGTCATAATTCGTATTCTTACGAACCACCGGCTTTTTCAAGCGTAGGATATCGAACAGTGAGAAACCTTCTCCCCAAAGTTCCATACGACGCTGCAACCAAACCTCATCCTGAAAATCCTGTGCCGAATTAGCTTTACTTGTAAAGGAAGGATCCCGATATGTCCGTACAAAATTTTCCAATGTACTCTTTCCGCCACTCAGATTACCACCCATGGCTTCTGCCTCAGCCTTTATCAGATACATTTCTTCAACACGCATCAAAGGCCAGTCTGACGCATTGGTTGTGTTACCAAATATACTTTGATAAGCTCCGAACTTTGTATTTACATACGGAGTCAAACCAAAATATTCAACGATGGAAGTACCCTCAATCTGCTCATTATCAATCAATGAAGATTTATTATCCGGAGACAAGAACCATTGTTTACGGATATCTGTTTCGGGTATTAAATCATATAATGCAGAATTCACCTTTCTATATCCATCAGGCACTCCTGAAGTATAACCGTTCCCGGTAAAAGAGCACAAGTGCGAAGGCCAGTTGATAATACCTGTCTGGACAACATCATTATCAGGCGTAATCATCACTCCCCATAACCATGAACTTGCCGATGCTGAATTAAAGGTAGGAGTAGATACCTGGGCTAAAGTCTGAGGTGTACCGCCAGCAATGGCACGTTCTGCATCTTTAGCTGCATCCGCCCATTTTTGCATTAACAGATTAGCACGAGCACGCAATCCGTAAACTACTGCCTCATCAATCTGATCTTTGTTTGAGCCATTATCATACCCGGTCAATAAATCAGCAGCCGTATTCAGGTCACTCATAATCTGGTCATACACCTGCTGTACAGTTGCACGCGGATTATTCTGCATATCTTCATCAGTCATTGTTTCTGTAACAATAGGTACTGCCAGACTATTTTCATGACCTGCATAAGTAAACTGATAAATTTGAACCAAGTTCAGATAGTCATAAGCACGAGCAGCTAAAGCTTGGCCACGATAAACCTTCAAAGAAGAATCTTCCGTATCTGCCGCTATCAATTTCAATACATTGTTTGCAGCTTTCAAGTGATTATAGAACGTTTTCCAAATCAATTCATCGCTTGAACTATCGTATACTCTGTCACTATAATTCTGAGATGTATTAAACCAGTTATATCCATTAACCAATGCAACCAAGTCCTGCCCTCCTGATTCCAATATCATAGATACCGCAGGAATACCATAGTCATTATGATAAGTAGTGGCATCATCTGAAATCGTACCAAAAGTATTTAATTTGGCTGCCATAGCGTTCACTTCAGCAGTTATCAAATTAGGTCTGCCATTGATTATATCTTCTTTCTGTTCTTCAGATATGTAATCTCCTTCAGGAAATTTATCCAAATCGCAAGATGCCATTAATAAAGCGACACTTGCAAATGCTATATATTTATTTGACAATTTCATATTCTTAAAAATGGGTTGCTAAATTAGAAATTTAAAGATATACCTCCGGAAATTGTGCGGATAGGTGAATATACATTGTCAGCAGCCACATAACCTTGACGTGGGTCCAACCCTTTGCGAGCTGTCAGCAAAGCCACATTATCTGCAACAAAGAATACACGGACACCGTCAATCTGCATTTTACGTGTCAGACTCTTCGGCAAAGTATAACCCAATGTAATATTCTGCAAGCTTAAATAGTCCGAACTAGTCAAGAAACGATCTGTTAATCTGTTCGTATATTGGTCATTAATATTCATACGAGGAACATCCGTATTTTTATTTTCAGGAGTCCATGCTTTTAACATATCTTTATGCAAAGCACTGCCTGTGGCTGCCACATCCATCAATCCTTGATAAGTATAGTCCAGAATACGTCCACCAAGCTGGTATGCAAACGAAACAGAGAGATCAAAGCCATAGGCTGTAACACTTGTTCCAAAACCACCATAAACTTTAGGTAGAATATCACCTGATGCGAATCTGTTTTCAGAAGCGACAGAATAAGATTTCGTAACTGTATTACCATTCTCATCCGGAGTCACCAGCGCCCACAGACTCTCTCCTGTTTCAGAATCCACACCTACATATTTAGGTAAATAAAGCTGGTACATAGACTCATCTTCACGATAAATCCGGGCACCGTCAATCAATTGTCCATTCAGTTCTGGAGATAATTCCAAGACTTTATTCTTAAAATGTGTAAGATTAAAGTTTACATTCCAGGAAAAATTCTTGTTTTCAATTATATTGGAATACAAGTCCAATTCAACCCCACGGTTTACCATTGACCCCACATTCTCAGGAAAACGGGAATAACCCATTGAAGCTGCTACCGGTTTGAAATAAAGCATATCGGTTGTTTTACGTGAGAAGTACTCAACAGAACCACCTAACTTACCACCCCAAAAAGCGAAATCAAATCCAGTATTAAAGCTGTGTGAAGTTTCCCAAGTAATTTCCTTATTACCTTTATAATATAGAGAAGTTGAAAAATCGCCATTACTGTTTGCCAATGTATACTGGTCTTGATACGGATAGTAGTTACGGTACAAACCACCTTGGAACATCAAGTTATCATTACCTTGCAAACCATAGCTGATTTTAAATTTCAACATATCAATCCAAGACTGGTTTTCCAAGAATTTCTCTTTGCTTAATAACCATCCAGCTCCTACAGACCAGAAGTTACCCCAACGATTATCCGGGTGAAAACAAGAAGAAGCATCACGACGGAAAGAAGCTGAAACAAAATACCGTCCATCATAGTCATATTGTGCACGGAACAGCCATCCTTCTGTTGCATAATTACGAGAATATGAATTATTGCTCTGGTTCATAATACCATTGCCTAATTCAGGAACATTCGGATCATACAATTTCTCACGTTGTCCGTACAAATATTGATATTTATAGTCATAACTTTCATGTCCGGCCAAAATATCCACATTATGAACATCATTAAATGTTTTGTTGTATGTCAACAAATACTGCTGATTTACACTAAATGTACGCTCACTAGATACACTGATCAAACCTCCGACTCCGCTAGTTTCAGAATACTGTCCGTAGAAGGGGTTAACCATCTCTGTAGCACGCACATTATTTACATCAACACCTATATTCACTTTTGCCTTGATTCCATTCCAAATATCAATATCAGCAGACCATTTTCCACTAACCACATCACCCGAATATTTCATTTTATCCAGCATATAACTTGCCAACGGATTTGCATTAGGAATCGTATTACGGCTACCATTTGAATCTTGTCCTGGCTTTCCATAATCATAACGAAGGAAACCTCGATTATCTACCATAATATTACCCTGTGCATCACGAACATACATAGGATAAATGGCTCCCATAATATTTGATGCATAAAAGATGTTTGCATTTGATGTACCACCCTCAGTATCCTGTTCACGGCTATCATAATGAGTAAATGATACATTTCCTCCCATCTTCAGCCAAGGCTTCACTTGATAGTCAGCTTTCAAACGTGCAGAATAACGTTGGAAACCAGAGTTAGGAACAATTCCCTTATCATCCAAATAGCCGGCCGACATATAATAATTCATTTTTTCAGTCGCACCGCTGATACTTAAATTATACTCTTGACGCAGGTTATTTTCAAAAATTTCATCCGACCAATTATCCGGAGTATAATAATATGTACCATCAGAATAACCTAATGTCGCATTAGGATTCAATTTGCCATCCATACCGATCAGTTGCTGTCCTTGAGGAATGGAATACACCTGATATCCCAAATATGTAGAAGAAAGCATTGCTTGATTAGCGTACGCATTAGCTTTAGCCAAATCTCCGGCTGCCGCATATCCTTTCAAATCGGCATTATAAATAGAAGAATAGTTTAATTCATAGAATGTAGCCGGATCCGTAATTGTTTCATAATTAGGTACTCCACGTTTATTCACACCCCATTTAGCGTCAAAAGTAACACGGGCTTCCCCACTCTTACCACGCTTGGTAGTAATCAAGATTACACCATTAGCACCACGTGCACCATACAGAGCATTAGAAGCAGCATCTTTCAACACTGTCATTGATTCTATATCAGAAGTACTGATAGCAGAAATTTCACCATCATACGGAACTCCATCTACCACATACAAAGGCTTGTTACTAGCCGATATAGATCCAATACCACGAATACGCACTTCAGCATCTTTGCCCGGCTGACCATTATTACTCGTAGTTTGTACTCCGGCTACTTGACCCGCCAAAGCATTTGTCACATTTGAAGTTTGTCTCGTCGCTATTTTTTCATTTTTTATAGTAGCAGCCGAACCTGTAAATGCAGATTTTTTCGCTGTACCATAAGCCACCACCATTACCTCTTCAAGCTGTTCTGTATCAGACTTTAATACAATATTCAAGTTTGCTTTAACTGGCACTTCTTGTGTAGCCATTCCGATAAAGGAAACCACCAAAGTCTTTGCGGAACTAACAAAATATATAAAGTGTTTATAATCAAAAGATTAAAATTTGTCGATTCTATTTATTAACTCTGCGGGAATTACTTTAAACAAAGTTATGATAACCTTTTTTCTACTTTTGTTCTACCTCAGAATTACTTTATACGATAAAAAAGTCTAATTGCGATAAATCTCATTATGATAATTGTATTGTAATAAGATTATAATCTTTTTGAAAAAAATGCATGAAATAATGAAAGAGGAGATCCAAATTGGAATTTAGAAATGGGAGAGAGCAAAAAACGTCTGTTACTTTGGACGAAATACTTAGCTATCTAGGAAAAGCAGACAAAATCTGCCTAGTGGCGATTGACTAATTTCAAGTTATTGCTCAAGATCCGATTCGAGAAAGAACGTTAAAGCCATTTTGAACATCGATATATAACATTGTACAATGCCCATTTTATATATTTAGGTTCACAATGTCATATGACGGGAGAAATTTTTATAAGTCTTCCGGCTTTTTATCAAAGTACTATGATTTTGGATCAACAATCTATCAGACTGAAAGAATATACAAAATTTGTTACACACCATTTCCAGAAAAGCGGGAAGTACATTAATAAAAATGTTATATCTGAAATATATCAACTGTTTGACGGCATAATATGCTATATCCGGTCTATGATCGTTTTTTTGAGTTTTGGCTGGGAAGAACATTAAAAAACTGATGGAAGATTCCGTGTGTAATCAGAATTTGACTTCCCGTCAGGAATTACAATCAGTTCATAAGGATTGATGGTGGTTTGTTGTGTTCCTTCCAAATATGTAACTAAATATTTAACATATATGTCTTTACAGGCACATTTATATAGTAATCGAATTTGAGTTAACAGATGTTTATCGATAATTTCCAAAGACCGATTTACTATATATACCCAAGTATACATTAATTTTGTATACTTGGGTAATAATCTATTGGATAATTAAGGAGAAAGCTTCATCTTTTCCTCATATCTTAAATCTAAATTATTTAGCAGGTAGGTAAAGTATTTCTTTAAATTCACCAAAACCACCAACATTGGGTACATCATGCGACAGCTTCACAGTAATAACTCCGTCTTCCAAAGCACCTTTTCCTGAAACAAAAACTTCTCCATAGGATGCGTGCTTCCATGCCGGCTGAGATTCTACAGTGACCTCATTGGCTTCATTAACTTTGAAGACAATGTTATATCCTTTTTCATATAAGTTCATAGCTTTATACCATGATATCTGGTCTGCTTTTTGAACTTCTACTTCCCAAGTTGTAAAATCTTCCCCTTCCTCTGCCATAGCCGCAGATTTAAATGTTCCAGTTCCTAATGAAGAAAAAGTATAATCCCTATAAACAGTTATGACTTTATCCGAAGTCTGGTCTATCGTAACCATTTCCTCCGGCAAAGATATCTTGACTTTATAATTCTGTCCAGGAGTTATATCTCCAACTGTAACATGAATATTGGTCTTAAATTCCCCTGCTGCGAATGAAACCGAGGAAGGTACGGTAATGGAGGCAGGGAGTTCCTGCTCTTTATCACCGACAACTAATGTTGCTGATAAATTAATTGTAGTAGCTTCCGAAGATTTCGCGCGTAAGACTTCCACATCAAAACCCTCATATCCTGTGGAAGGAAAGGAAACCGATTGTGTACCTGTGGCGAATGTCACCCCCATTGTTGTGCCATTGTATATATCTCCTTCATTGTCGGTGTTGCACGATACAAAAAGAGTTGCAGTGGCAACAAACATGCCGATTATATATTTATTTACTTTCATAATTTACTTGCTTACAGATTAATACTATTTATGATCACCTATCGGATTCTGATCTTTGCTAGGATCCATGTTCGGATTACCATCAAATTCCGTTTGAGGAATAGTTAATACCCATGCATACGACTCAGGATCTTCCGTATCTGTACCAGCAATTAAAGCACTGGATGGCCAGCCCATGTCTGCAGTACGTCTGAACCCTTGTTTCAGACGACGTATATCATAGATACGTCCAAATTCTCCCCAAAGTTCAATACGGCGTTGAATTATAATTTCTTCAAGTAAAGAACCGGTTTCATCCGAGGTGAGCTTACCTAATGCCGTTCCTGTTTTTTTGCAAGTGTAATCCTCATCACGTTTTTGCATTAAACTGTTCAACATCAGTCGTGCGCCTTTGTCATCATTTAAACGACAAGATGCTTCTGCTGCGGTTAAGAACATTTCCTCAATACGCATAAAAATATAGTCACCTGTCCATTTCGCATAATCTTTAAACTTGAATTTTTCTTGTTGGTAACCATTCTTTTCATTATTCTCGTCTTGTGGATTCCACCATTTTTTGCGGACATCATTTGTGCCTAGCTTTGCATAAAGCAGTTTGTTTATCTGTTTTCGAGCACTAGCTCCATATTTCCCTTGATCCGCATCCATGTGTGTAAAGAAACCTGCATACATTCCGGACTGGTCGGCTATGATTTCGGCCGCCCACATCACATTATTGGCAGTAGCATCATTCATTCCACCGGTTACCGCAGTTCCAGTGCCGATACTACACCCGCTTTTGCTTATTGCGGCATTCGCGGCATCCAAAGCGGTCTGCCAGTCTTCCATCACTAAAGCGACACGAGCCTTTATACCTGAGGCAACAGCCTCATTGATATGGCTGATATGTTTTCTTTTACCTGAGTTGCCTAGCATGGTAATTGCTTTGTCAAGATCCGAAGTAATTTGTTGATATACTTCTTCAACCGTTGCGCGCCCTTTACCTTCTGTTGCAATATCAGTCGGTTCTGTATAGAGTGGTACACAAGGTTCGCTTTCATGTCCTTTATAAGTGCGAGAAAACATTTGCGCCAGCATAAAATAACTGTAAGCACGTACAGCGTAGGCTTGTCCAAGCACATAATTCTTTTCGGTTTCACTTCCAGACATGGTTTCCTCTTCTGCCAAAATGTAATTGACATTAGAAATCCAAGTGTAATAGCCATTCCACATATCATAAGAACGCCATCCGGTAGAGGTATATCTTGATTTTACATTGTAAACGCAATCATACCAAAACCAGCCGCTACCTTGTCCGTTCATAATGCAATCTTCACCCATAACATCTGCCACCAGATTATAAGCTGTGATACCGAAGCATTGATGAGTGTTAGAGCTGTTTGAAACCCCTGCTGTATACATTGCTCGATATACACCATTCAATGATACTAATGCATTAGTTGCTGTTCCTAATAATTCGTTGCCAGAAACAGAAGATGAAGGACTGGTTTCCAAAGCATCCTCACTGCAAGCTACCACAGACATTGCAGCCATCCCGGCAAATATGTATTTAAATATTTTTTTCATACTTTCCTGTATTCTTTTAAATTGTTAGAAATTAATTTCAAAACCTACTGAATAAGTCTTGTTGGGAGCATAAGAATAGTCTGTTTCGCCCTTGAAGTTATACTGTGGGTCCATACCGTCCAAATGAGAAAATAAAGCGAGATTATCTACCGATCCGAATATGCGGACAGACTCTAGCCCGGCCTTCTTTAGCCATTGTTTGGGAATAGTGTAGCCCAAAGTGATATTTTTGATAGCAAAGTATGAAGCATCAACTAAAAAACGGTCTGAAGCTGTGTAGGAACCTCCAATTTGAATACGAGGTACATCTGTGATGTCACCAGGTTGTTGCCAACGTCTCAAAGCATGTTTGTTCCATGTATTGCCTGCATACATAACCTCCATAGAACCAGCGTATAATGAATCATAAACTTTACCTCCTATAGAATATGTACCCAATATTGACAAATCGAAATTCTTGTAAGAGAAATCGGTATTGATACTACCATATAAATCAGGTATACGGCTGCCGGAATAATATTTGCTGTTCGCAGCTTTTTGATAGTCACTGCTGATATATTCGTTAGTGATGTTGCCATTATCATCCTTATCATATACCCAATAGAGTTGCGCTCCTGTTGCAGGATCCACACCGGCAGATTTAGCCATATAATATGTATTAATAGGCATTCCCTCTTTAATACTGAAAACTCCCTTGATAATTTCAGGAGATTCCCCAGTCAGTTTCAGCACTTTATTGGTTACAGTAGAGCCCATCCAAGTTAAGTTCCATATAAAATCAGTGGTTTTGATAAGGGAACCACCTAAGCTAAATTCAAACCCGGTATTACGCATAGAACCGATATTCGCGTTGTATTCAGAGAATCCACTAGAAGTAGCCTTGGGGTATCCCAGCAACATATCCGTTGTTTTGCGGTTATAATATTCAGCACTGACATTCAAGCGTCCGTCAAACATACTTGCCTCAATACCGACATTTAAATTACCGCTTTTTTCCCATGAAAGTTTTTTGTTTTCCAAAGCACCGATCAGGCCTCCTACTTGATTGGCATTCGGATATTCCAATGGATAGAGTCCTTGCCAAGGATAATAATCTGGTACATATCCTCCTTCAAGACTATCATATCTTAACAGATTATCATTACCTTGTTCACCATAACTGATTTTAGCTGATAAATTAGAAATCCAAGTCAAATTCTGCATAAACTTTTCTTGTGAAATTCTCCAGTTGGCACCGACAGACCAGAAAGTACCCCAACGGTTATCTTTTTGGAAGCGTGAAGAACCGTCCGTACGGATAGAGGCTGAAAAATAATATTTTTCATTAAAGTTATAATTGAATCTCCCAAAGAAGGATTCCACACGATAATCTTCCGAATATGAATCCGCATTGTATAGATTTGTACCCGGACGCAATTCAAGAATACCATCTACTAAATTGGTTTTTCCGGCAGACAGAAATTCATATTTGTATGCATAAAATTCATGACCAACCAAAAGATCGATGTTATGAAAGTTAAAAGAACGCCCCCATGTCAGTAACTGGTTAAAAGTATAAGATTGGGTTCTTCTGTTATATTTCATCAACAAACCGCCGGCAGCTGCCTGATTACCATGGTGCATATTCATATATGATTTTTGAGATTTGTTCCGGTAGTCCAGACCAAAGTTCAAAGTCAGCTTAATACCTTTAGCCCATCCGGCATCTTCCGAATCTGAGCCAAATGCCAAAAATGTGCGCAAACCAGCTACATCTGTTTTTATATCAGCCTTGTCATCTACCAAACCGCCTACGGGATTGAAATCACTATACTGTGGGCGTTGTACACTACCGTCACCGTAGTCCAGTTGGCGATTTCCATCGGCATCTAATACATCTTTACCATCTTCTCCCTTTATATACACCGGGTAAATCGGAGCCATAAATTGTGCAGAGTACCATACATTTGAATTAGATGAACCTTCGTAATCACTAAAATTTTGTGTGGAATTGGAAAGTGACACATTCAATCCAGTCTTCATCCATTTATTCACTTCAGTGTTTATGTTTGCACGGGCATTATAACGTTGGAAACCGGTATTAATCAAGATGCCATCTTCATTTAAATATCCCAAAGAGAACATATATTTGGTCTTTTCTGTACCTCCATTAACAGACAACTGGTGTTCATGACGAAATGCATTGTCTCTTTGTATTGCATCCATCCAAGATTCATTCCATGCGGATGTAGCATCATCCTGCACTCTACCTGTTGCAGGATCTATAATTGTTCCCCATGTGTAATTTTTAAATGGATTATATTGTTCTCCACCTAAAACGCCACCTAAATCTGCTGATGCTTGTCTACCGGCAGCTTCCCAGTTATATCCATTGTCAAAGATATATCCATTGCGTAAACCTTCATACGTTAACTGTACAAATTCTTTTTGGTCAACCATGTCATAGGCTTTCAAGGAACGTGAAGACCAACCTGCCGTAGAACGCCAAGATACCTTAGTCTTGCCTTCTTTTCCTTGTTTGGTAGTAATCATAATTACACCATTTGCACCACGGGCTCCATAAAGGGCTCCGGCTGAAGCATCTTTTAAAACTGTCATGCTTTCAATATCGGCAGGATTGATAGAACTCATATCTCCACTAAAAGGTATTCCGTCAACTACATACAAAGGATCTTGTGAGGCATTGATGGAACCGTAACCGCGAATCACGATCTTGGCAGCTTCGCCAGGTTGACCTGAGCCTGAAGTTGTTAACAGACCTGTAGTCTGTCCTTCCAATCCTTTAGTAACATTACTTATAGGACGTAATTCCAGTTTCTTATTATTAATAACGGATGCTGATCCTGTAAAAGATTCCTTTTTTGCAGTACCATATGCAACAACCATCACTTCTCCAAGCACTTTAGTATCAGATTTTAAAATGATGCTAACATTCTGTTTGATAGAAACCTCTTGACTAGCCATTCCGATAAAGGAAACCACCAAAGTCTTTGCGGAACTAAAATATACAAAAAAACATCTAGTAATCAAATATTTAGCATTCTGCTCTCTTGTAGATATACAATATTACATCTATTATAACAAACTATAAATCAACTATATATTATAACATAAAAAAAATAATTTGATTTTATGTCTACTTTTATTCTACCTTAAACATAAAAAAGATGCCTAGTAATCTAAGCATCTTTTTTATTATAGACCTATTATTAGCTATTCGTTTTTATCAGTAATCTCACTATTGGCATTTAACTCCTTATCAGGGATTTGATAAATGAATAATTTACTACCTGCAGGGACTTCCTTTGGAGCAATCGCACTATGATTAATTGCATGTGTTCTATCCAAACTTTCATTACGACGTTTCATGTCAAATAAACGACGACCTTCACCCCACATTTCAATACGCTTTTGAAGTTCAATTTCTTGTAAAAGTGCATCACTTGTTGCGGATGTTTCATATTTTGGATTACGAGTTTTCATAATCGTAGTCAGCATTGTTTTGGCTTCATTTTCTTTCCCTGCCCTATATAATGCTTCTGCAGCTACAAAATACATTTCACCAGTACGCAAATAAATATAGTCAGAGCAAAAAGTATCACCTGTAGGAGTAAAACCAGGCGCGGTAGAACCTATATCAATAAATTTGCGCTGCACATATTGTCTTACTTTATAATGAGTATTTGTTTCTCCCAAATCAACTCCAAACCATTTTTTACGAATGTCATCATCTGAAATTTTTTCATACAAATCACTGGAAATCATTTTGTAATTTCCTAAATTACCACCATATCCCGGGCCGTAAGGATCAACTTGACTCATGAATGAAGCGTAGAATGTATTTGTTTCACCATTAATATCAGCCCCCCATAACACTTCACTCAAAGAAAGGTCATTAAAGCCGGAAAGTAATTCTTTTTCACTCATCAGTGAGCCACCTTCAATAGCCAATTTTGCGTATTTAGCAACTTCATTCCATTGATCGGGATAATCATTAACAAATGAAAGAATGTTTGCATAAATAGCAGCTGCTGCATATTCATTTAATTCATCTTTCTTGGCTATTCCTTTTCCTTTCAAATAATTATATCCTTTATCTATATCACTTAATATCTGTTCATAGACCTCACTTACAGGAACACGATTCAATTTGGTTTCAGATTCAGTATAAATAGGAATACCTAATTTATCTTTATTCCATTCATAAGGTTGCTGGTACATGTTTATTAACCAAAAATAGCAGTAAGCACGTATGGTGTAACTTTGTCCCAACATCTTCTCAACACTCTCATTACCGCTATCCGCTTGTTCTTTCAGACCGCTGATTACTTCATTTGCACCACTGATTACAGCATATAATTCTTGCCAATAAGTGGTCGTACGACGATAACTTGAAGCACGGTTGTCAAGCAGATAATCATATACGAAGAAGTGTGAAGTCATATATGCCATATCATCTCCCATCAAGTCTGTAGCCAATTCAAATGCCTTTAATCCGAAATCATCATGACTTTGCTGTGCTTCCGGAGAAAACATATTTTTGTAATATCCTGTAATATATGCTTGAATAGCTGTAGGATCTTTATCAAGCAAATCTTTAATTTGGTCTTCTGATGCATTTTCTGAAGGTTCCTTGTCCAAAAAGTCATCGCTACAAGATCCCATCATAAACGCTGCAGCCAATATTGCTAAATATTTTGTATATTTCATAATTCTATTCTTTTAAAAGTTCAAATTAATGCCGAATGATAAAGTACGAATCGCAGAATAATTAGCAGCCGAATATCCATAAGCATATTGGCGTGGGTCCATACCTTTACGTTTAGAGAATAAAGCTACATTATCGGCAGATACGTAAATACGTGCACTGCTTGCTGATATTGCTTTCATCCATTCTTTCGGAAAAGTATATCCTAATGAAATGTTACGGATGTTAAAGAATGATGCATTTATCAAGAAACGTGAAGATTGGCTATTACTATTTTGTGCACCATCCATTATAGGCACATTTGTATTTTTATTTTCCGGAGTCCAAGCATTCAAGATATCCTTGTGCCAGTTACTGCCAATATTGCTTCCCGCATGCATGAAAGAAGAATACATGCTGTCATATATCTTTCCACCAATTTGAAAGTTTGTAGCTATAGAAAGATCGATTCCTTTGTATGCAAAATCAGTTGAAAAACCTCCTTGGAAATCGGGCAAAGTAGAACCTAATTCATATTTGCTTGCCTGAGTATAGTCTTCGGTTACGGTCCTTCCAGTCACTTTGCCATTAGCATCTTTCTCATCCATATACCATTGTGCTGCTCCTGTTTCTGGATTAACACCTGCGTATTCATAGGTATAAAGATCATAAATAGACCCTCCTTCCATTAAGCGGAACAAAGAAGCAGTACCATGAATAATTCCATTCTCTCTTTTGTCTTCTGGAAGATTCAAAATCTTATTGCTATAATGTGTACCGTTAAAAGATAAATTCCATATAAAATCTTTTGTTTGAATTGGGGTGGCAGAAATAGTAAATTCAATCCCCTTATTCTGCATATCCAACAGGTTCATTGGAACGTAAGAAATTCCAGAAGAAATAGGATAAGGCATATTGTACAACATATCCGAAGTCTTCTTCAAGAAATATTCAGTTTCTAGTTTCAAACGGTTATTAAGAAAAGCAGCTTCCAAACCGATATTTAAATTTTTGCTTTTTTCCCAAGTCAAATCTTTATTTCCACGATAAGTTTCGACTACAGAGAAATCTCCGTTATTATTGGTTACAGAATATTGCTTCAGATATGGTTGATAGACTACATAACCATTTATATCAAGAATTCCATCATTACCTTGTGTTCCATAACTTGCTTTTAGTTTAAGATTAGACAACCATTCCACATCTTTCAAAAACTCTTCCTGTGTTAATCTCCAAGAACCTCCGACAGACCAAAAAGTACCACGGCGGTGATCAGGATGGAATTTGGAAGATTCATCTGAACGAATACTTGCAGATAGATAATATTTGTTATCAAAATCATAGTTTACACGACCAAAGAAACTTTCCATACTATGTTCTTGTGTATATGAATTCATATCACTCATAGTTATGGCATTGTTGAACTCAGGATTTCCAATAGTATAAAAATTGTATTTATGAGTATACTGATATTTCAGTGTATATGAATAAGATTCGTGACCAGCCATTATGTCAATATTATGATGACCAAATGCTTTACTATAGGTTAAAAGTTGATTTGCTGTAAACGATTCAATACGTTGATTATATTTATAAGTACGACCATTCACATTAGCAGCATCCCCATATAACTGATTCATGTGATCTGTACGGATTTGATTCATTAAATCATAACCAATGTTAGCAGTCGCTTTTAAACCATCAATAATATTAATGTTAATAGTACCACGGCCATTAAAATTGTCATTCAAAGTCTGATGCACATCCAACCCAGAATTAGCTGCAACATTTTGATTACTGAAACCGCCCATACGTGTACTGTATGTACCATCACCAAAATCATAAACAGTGTTGCCTTCTTCGTCATATATGCGATTTCCGTTTTCGTCATACGCATATACAGGATAAATAGGAGCGATTTGCTGAGTGAACATAAAAGCATTAGAGTAATTAGACAAACTAGCATTTTGTGACTGGCCTGCATTTTTTTCCGCTCTTGCGTAAGCCAAATTACCATTGATATCAATAAACTTATTTACAGTATGATTAATATTGGCACGTGCTGAAATACGTTCAAAGTCAGTATGTCTTAAGATTCCTTCATCTTTCAAATATCCCAATGATAAAAAATGAGTTGTCTTAGCGTTACCACCTTGCAGACTCAAATTATATTCCTGACGCATACCATTATGTAATGCGGCATCAGCCCAATCGTCATTATGGCGTAGAGCCGCAGAACTAACTACGCCATCTGCTGAAACCATGGCATTATTAGCTACACCGATGAATGGATTGTATCCAATGCTACCTATTAATTCTTCGGAAGCTTCTGCACCTGTAGATTGATTTTTTAAAGTATTCCAGGCTGTTAGTACGTATTCTCTTTGATCTTTCATGATATCATATTCTGGAACACCACGAGTATTTACTCCCCAGCGTGCATCAAGAGTAACTTTGGATTTATCTACCATACCTTTTTTAGTAGTAATCATCACAACACCATTTGCTGCACGTGAGCCATAAAGGGCTGCAGATGCAGCATCTTTTAATATAGACATACTTTCAATATCGGCAGGATTTAATGCATTAACCGACTCTTCGTCATAAGGCATACCATCAACTACGTATAAAGGAGCCGATGATGCGCTAAAAGAGCCAATACCACGGATTCTTATTTTAGCATTTTCTCCAGGCTGCCCACTGGTATTGATTACTTGTACACCTGCTGCTGCACCTTCCAAGGCTTTAGATACTGAAGAAACCTGCATTTTTGCTATTTTTTCTCCACTAACAGCAGTCGCTGATCCTGTAAAAGATGACTTTTTCGCAGTACCATAAGCTACAACCACTACATCGTCAAGCATCTCTGTATCAGATTTTAAAATGATGCTAACATTCTGTTTAATAGAAACCTCTTGACTAGCCATTCCGATAAAGGAAACTACCAAAGTCTTTGCGGAACTAATTATTTATGTAAATAACTGATAATCAGCACAAAAGTATTTCTTCGCTTTACCTGCTTTTCTGCTATATAAATTGTTTGAGAAGTATAAAAGAAATAATTTTCTACCTTTATTCTACTGAAATAAAGTGTTTACTTCATTTTTGTTTTAAATATATTTTGACTATATATTATAAAAGAACTGATATTCTCAATTTAAATGAAAATATCAGTTCTTTCCTTAGTACCGAATAACAATATTTGCTGTATATTAGTTATTTATATGCGGGATTCTGGTCTGCTATTGTTAACGCACCGTTCGCATCAATTTCATCTTGAGGTATGGGCATTTCTAATTTGTCTGAACCGGCAGGAATCAATCCGACTCTGCTCCAATCCAATGTTAAATTTGAACGGTCCATTGGTAAATCTCTGCGCTTAAGATCAAATAAACGGTGACCTTCAGCAAAAAGTTCACGACGACGTTCATTCTGTATCTCTGTTTTTAAAACATCACCTGTGCCTGAATATGCATTTATACCGCGTGCTTCCCTCACTTTATTCAAAGCAGCTAAGGCTTCATCTTCATGATTATTATCAGCGGCTAGTTCAGCTATAATTAAATACATTTCAGAACCACGCATCATATTATAATCACCTTCAGCAAAAGCTACTGTACCAGAGCCTTTTGTTCCATCGCTATCGTCATTCTTCCGGCTGTTAATTTTGCATGTGACATAGCTGCCATTGCGTTTGTAATATTTGCCATCTATCTTTACAAATAAAGTTTTACGGATATCTGTATCATCAAAAATATCAATCAACTCTTTTGCAACACCTAGAGAACTGTACCCGTCTTTTACATAAGTAGAATCTTGGTCACAATAGTACCAAAATGCTGGCAACGATAAGAATGATTGCTTGTCAGTAGAGGTACATGTAAAATACCATATTGTTTCAGTGTTATTTTCACAGAACTTGTTTTTATAATCAGCTTTTGACATCAATGTAATTTCTGATAAAGCTTTGTTTGCATGTGACGTTCCATTAGTGTAATCGCCTAAGTCTAAATAAATTCTAGCAGCAATTCCATGAGCTGCCTGTTCTGTTATGTAACATTTTGAAGAAGAGGATGTACCTGTCAATAAAGTACAAGCCTTTTCAATATCATTCACCATTTGAACATAGCAATCTTTTACCGTAGAGCGAGGTATGTCTGTAGTTGAAGATGTTAAACGAAGAATAACTCCTGGATTATCAGGATATTTATTAACAGGTTTTGCATACATTCTAATCAAATAGTGATATGCATAGGTACGCAATGCCAAAGACTCTCCTTCAATACGATTACGTTCACTACTTTCCGGTAATGTTTCTAAATTATCTAAAATAGCATTACAGTTATCAATTAAGCTATAGCAACCAATCCAAGGATCCACAGAATAAGTACTGCTTGGAGTAATAGAGTATTGATAAGGTGAAACAAAACGATTATAGTTACCTGTACTGTTTACCATTGCATCATCAGCCATCACATCAGGCATAAAGAAAATATATTGATTGGTATAATGAGCGTAATGGCCATTAGTAAACCAGTCATAAGCACCAATTAACACCTGCTGTGCTCCTTCAGTACTAGTGAAAACACTTGCATCTGAATACTGGTCAGAAGGAGTTACATCCAAAAAATCATTGCAGCCGCTTAATGAAGCAGTCAACAGTATAGAAGCAAAAATATAGGATATTTTTTTCATATATATCTGGTTTATAAGTTAGAAAGTTAGATTAATTCCCGCAGTAAATGTTCTCGCCAATGGAACTGTACCGCCTCCATCAAGCAAACCATCAACACCACCTAATTCTACATCATAACTTTTGAATTTTTTATCCAAATTCCAAGTTATCAAGTTATCTGCACTGACATAGATACGTACATTCTGTAATAGAATTTTTTTAATCAGTGATTTGGGTAGTGAATAACCTAAACTGATATTCTTTAACTTAATGAAATCTGCATTATGTAGATAGCGACTTGATCTTCCATTAGAAGTATTGGAATTATTTGGAATAAATTTTGGATTGGAAGCATTTGTGTTTTCCGGTGTCCAACTATCTGCTTGTTCTGTTATCAACTGATATCCAGTCTTATTTCCATCATTTAATAAATTTTCCTCATATACATCATATATCTTACCTCCAAATCCGTAAGTAAACATGAATGAGAAATCTACACCTTTCCATGAAACAGTATTAGTCAAACCTCCGGTTGCTGAAGGAAGTGCAGACCCTAATTTATATTTTGTAGCTTTAGAGTATGTATTGGTTGTGGTACGTTCTCCTGTAGGGTTGCCTTTATCATCAGTTACATCCATATACCACAGTGGGTCTCCATTAACGGGGTCTACACCAGCCCATTCTTGCATATAGAATTCATAGATACTATAGCCTACAGTCCGAATTTTGGTGCCAACCACTTCTTCTTTTTGAGGATAAGATGTTATTTTATTATTGTTAAAAGCAATATTAAAGTCCGTTGTCCAAGTGAAATCTTTCGTATTGATATTTGTTGAATGCAAATCAATTTCTATACCTTGATTACGCATACCACCTAGGTTTGATATAGCATTTTCAAATCCGGTTGAGGGCGCCAATGGTTTTTCAAGTAATAAGGCATCTGAAGTTTTATTGTAATATTCAATACTACCATTCAAACATCCAAATATTCCAAAATCAATACCTACATTAAAATTTTTAGACTTTTCCCATGATAATTCATCATTAGGAATTTGCAAGTGTGTAATGCCATTTTGACCATTGTAATTGTTTCCTGTATCATATAAGCCTTGGAAGCCATACAAATAATCAGATTGTTTGTTACCTGAAGTTCCATAACTGGCACGTAATTTTAAATCATCAACCCATTCAATACCTTTAAAAAAATTCTCTTCACTGATACGCCAGTTGCCACCGATAGACCAGAACGTCCCCCAACGATGTCCAGGTGCAAACCGTGAGGAGCCATCGGTACGAATACTGAATGAAAGAAAGTATTTGTTTAAATAATCATAGTTTATGCGCCCGAAAAATGATTGCATACGCTCGTGATCTTTCTTTGATTTAGTTTCATAAGGAGTAGAGGCCATACTTAATTCAATCATTTCACTATTAGAAAAGCCTGTAGCATGGGCATGAAGCATGGAATAAGTGTTCTTATATGCTTCATAACCGGCCAGCAAACCAATATGATGATCATTAAACAAAGAAAAAGCATAATTCAACGTACTGGTAAATGTGGATGTGATGTCACTAATAGCATATTTGCTTAATCGTCCATCTACTGCCGCACCATTACCATGTTCTGGATTATACCAACGCATTTCATCCATATTGGTATAGTCATAAGAGAAACTGTTACGCCAATGTACACCGAAAATATTCAAATCAATAAATGGACTAATTAATGCCCGATGCGTTTTAGTATTGTAGATATCCATTTTCGAAAAAGCCAGTGTGTTCATGTCATTGAACACAGGGTTCACATAGTTATAAACAGGATTGCCTTTTTCATCATAGATTTTATTAAAATCATTATCCAATTTATAGAGCGAGATAGCATTAGGGACAAAAAAAGCATTGGTTAAAGGTGATGAACCACCTCCACCGCCCGGAGGGGTGTTTTGCTCATTGACTGACATTGTGGATGTTACACCGATTTCTGCCCAAGGCTTAATTTTACTGCTGACATTAATGCGGGCAGAATAACGTGATAAATCCGAACCAACGGCCAAACCATCTTGGTCCATATATCCCAAAGATATAAAATATTTAGATTTGTCACTACCACCACTGATGCTTAAATCATATTGCTGGGTAGTTGCTGTCTTAAACAGTTCGTCTAAATAGTCTGTATTTATCATAGCTTTTGCACCACTTGCCAAAATACCCTCTCCAGTAAAAGGATTAGCCATATTAAAAGGATTGGCTTTATACATATCTTGTACAGATGCATTAGCTGCAATACTAGCTGCTTCGGAAGTCATTCCGTCGCTTATGTTTTGAGTATAGAATCCTTTGTAATAAGTCTTATAATGTTCTGTAGAACTCATTAAATCATAGCCATTGGAAGGTAAATGTGAAGAACTTACTTGAGCTTTAAATTCGATCTTTGCTTGTCCGGAAGCACCTTGCTTTGTAGTTATCATGACAACCCCGTTAGCAGCACGCGAACCATATAATGAAGCGGCAGACGCATCTTTCAGAACCGATATGGATTCTATGTCATTAGGATTCAAATTGGATAATGGATTTACAGAAGTTCCATAACTATCTTCATCTGCGACTTTTGATATATTCTTTGATGAAACAGGAACGCCATCAATAACATACAAAGGCTGGCTGGATGCGGACATAGACCCAATACCGCGGATACGTACTTGGCTTACTGAACCAGGTTGACCTGATTGACTTTCTACTTGTACGCCTGCGGATAATCCTTGTAACGCTTTCTCAAAAGAAGCAGTTGGGACTTTCTCTAAAGCATCCGATTTCACAGTAGCTACCGAACCTGTTAATGAATTTTTCTTAGCAGCACCATACGCAACCACCACAACTTCATCAAGAGTTTCAGTATCGGGTTTCAAACTAATATGTAAATTAGACTTGACATCCAATTCTTGACTCTTCATTCCGATAAAGGAAACCACCAAAGTCTTTGCGGAACTAATTATTTATGTAAATAATTGATAACCAATATATGTATTACTGAATCTCTTATTCGTTTTCCTTGATTTAAGCCGTTTAAAGAGTATGATAATAATAATTTTCTACCTTTCTTCTACTGAAAAAAGAATTGACTTGCAGCATTCCTGTTCGTTGTTACTCTGTTCATAAAATACCTGAAATACTAAGATTGATATTTCTCAACTTTTTAAATATTTCAAAACTTCCAAAGATTGTTTGCACTTTAGATTACAAAAGAAGATAGTAGGACATGAAGTAAATTAGCAAACTATTATTATCATTTTCTGATATAGAATTTTATATGCGCATATTATATGATATACATATATGAATTTTGCAGAAATTCAATAACCTTGATACTTATTTTCTACCCGGTTAGGCTGAGATGGAAATATTGTCACATTTTATTTCTTTTAGTTTATCGTATTGCAATCACAACAAAAAATTATCATGTTCACAAAACGATAAACTTTATTAAGAAGATAAGGCTATATTCACTTTTGAAAATGATTCTTCTTCATCTTTATAAGAGATAATGTATAGACAATAGAGTTAATTATCTTTTTTGACATTTTTTCAAGTCTCGTATAATTGTACTTCCCATAACTTCTCCATAAATTTGTGTTGTAGCAAGGTTTTTATGCCCTAATAATTTTTGCACGGTTGTTATATTAGCACCTTTATATATCAATAAAGTAGCATTAGTATGCCTTGCAGAATGGAATGAAAAGTGTTTGCTTATTTTTGCCAATTTGCCAATTCGTATCAGCTCTTTATTTACACTTGAGTTATTTTTAATTGAAAAAAATGAGCTCCATTTTCCCTGGTATTTTTGTAATAAAGTTAAAGCCTTGCCTTCAAACAGCAAGTTTAAAGGCAATTTCACTTCTGTACCTGTTTTGACAGAGTCAAAGATTAGCCATAATTTTCCATCCATTTTTACGATATTTTTCTCATTCAAATTCACAAAATCAGAATACCGCAATCCCGTATAGCAGCAAAATAAAAATGCATCAAGAGTATGTTCCAGACAACTATTTCTTCCTGTCAAAGACACTTCTTCCAATTTTTTCATTTCTTCCGGTAATAAAAAAACATGTTTTCCTTCCTTCATTTTAATTTTATATCTTCTGAAGGCATAGTTATTGGGATCAATGTATCCTTTATTAATTGCAGCATTAACAAAAGATTTCAAATGCTTCATATGCTTGGCTACTGTATTTGTTTGATATCCAGATTCATAAAGAAATTTTTCAAAATCCGTAACGAAATTATAGGTTAAGTCTTCAAACTCAATTGTCGGTTTGAACGATTGTAAAAGGGATATTGTTGTTAAATGGTTGCGCTTAGTGCTATCTTTTAGCTGAGAAGACATTATTTCTTTACGCGCAAACCCTAAGAATGAAGCATCTGTATTCGATTTGAACTCTTCTTTTATGAGGCTTAAGGTTATTGTCTTTCCTTGCCTCCACAAACTTAATTCTTTTTTCTCTAATTCAATAATAAATTCATTAAGCATGCCATTCAGCGCATCTTGGTTAGGATGATCTTTGATGATTTTCCTTTTTACATCCCATTGTTCTGGCCGTAAATAAACATGTGTGGAAAAATACACTTTCTTTTTATTCAAGTAGGCTTCAACTTGGACCAAAGCGGTCCCTCTGTCATTTAAACTTTTTTTTCGATTGTAAACGAAACGATAACTGATTTTCCTCATAATTTAATTCTTTAATTGAAATTCTATAATAAGACGCAATAAAGAAAAGTAGAAAAGCATTATCCTACTATTTTGTTCTCATCTTTATATTTATTAGACGATTCGTTAACATTTATAGGTTAATGTATGTTTACCTGATCAGTTATAAATTGAAAGTTTCTCTTTTTAATGACTTAAAAAAAAGAATAAATATGAGGTTTATTTTCGTCTTTTGTGAGTTTTAAATGCCTAAAAGCATAAAAATATAGCAGTTTAGTATGTTTTTTACAATAATTTGTTTGATATTACAATTTTATTCATACCTTTGTCATTTGTTAGAGTGAATGAATTTATATTAATGTAAAGTTAAACTTTAAGAGAGAATTTTATGAAAAGAAAATTAATGCTGTTATTGACCTGCCTTTTTGTAGGTATAGGTTTGGTAACCGCTCAGATCACGAAGGTAACAGGTACTGTTATTTCGGAGGAGGACGGATTACCCGTAGTTGGCGCCTCTATTTTAGTAAAAGGTACTACTGTAGGTACAGTTACTGACATGGATGGTAAATTTACATTATCAAATGTTCCAAGTTCCGCAAAGACTTTGGTAGTTTCCTTTATCGGAATGGCTACACAAGAAGTAGCTATAAAACAGACTGTTAATATCACTTTGAAGTCGGATGCCGAAGTGCTTGAAGAAGTGGTAGTAACAGGATATGGAGTTCAACGCAAAGCTTCATTTACTGGTGCTGCTGCTATTATTGGTGAAGATGTTATAGCCAAAAAATCTGATGCTAATTTTGTGAAAGCACTAGAAGGAGCTGTACCAGGCGTACAAATGAGCAACTCTACCAGTATGCCTGGTGTTTGGAGCGAGATTTATGTTCGTGGACGTGGTTCTTTGAATTCAGGCACTCAGCCATTATATGTAATAGATGGAATGCCTGTCAACTCTGAAACAGATGGTATGAGTACGACTACAAATAATAATTTTGATCCGATGGCCGCAATCAACCCTTCTGATATTGAAAGTGTTACAGTTCTAAAAGATGCTGCGGCTACAGCCATTTATGGTTCACGCGCAGCTAATGGCGTTATTGTAATCACTACTAAAAAAGGAAAAGAGGGAAAAATGAGCATCAACTTAGACATTAAACAAGGATTTGTTTCAATGGGAAATCATAATATGGATTACGCCAATGCTCAAGAATCTATGAATCTATTTGCTCACGGACGTTCTGTTGCTTATGGTAACACCTATGATGAGAGCTATGATTATTTGAAAAAAGTATATCAAGGTTATGGTTGGGATGGTGTTTCATCCTACGATTGGATGGATGCTATCACCCGTAAAGGATACTACCAAGACTACAATGTAAACCTCCAAGGACGTTCTGGTTCTACTGGTTATTATGTTAGTTTAGGTTATTTAGATACTGAAGGATTGATTATTGGTTCTGACATGAAACGTTATTCAGGACGTTTGAACCTAGACTCTAAGTTCAGTTGCTTTACTATCGGTGTCAATGCTTCATACAGTAATTCTACCCAAAACGGCTTTTCACAAGCTACAAGTGGCTCTATGTCCAGCGCTACTGTAGCAGCTATAAGTTCTATGAATCCTATGATGCCTTTCTATAATGAAGATGGAAGTTATGCCAATATCAGTAATTATAATCCTCTAGCTTTATATGATGAAAAAGCTGGTGAAATCAATGAAAACAATAATCAAACATTGAACTTCAACCCATATTTGCAGATTGATCTCGGAAAAGGTATTTATGCAAAAACTACCTTAGGTGTAAATATTGCTGATTTACGTCAATATCAATATTGGAGTGCATTATATAATCCACAAGCTGTTGATTATAATGGATTAGGTCAACAGTACAATTCTCGTTATACAACAATTACGTGGAACAATGTATTAGGTTGGAACTATACTTTTGACAAACACAATATTAACTTGTTATTAGGTCAAGAGATGCAACGAAAGAATTATTTCTATGAATATTATTCAGGCTCTGATTTCCCATTTGCAGCTGATGGAAAAACCGACCTTTCTACTGCTGGAACTCCTCAAGGATCAGAATATTATAAGAAAGAAGCTCGATTGGCATCATATTTTATGGATGCACACTACTCTTACGAGGATAAATATTATGTATCTGGTTCATTCCGCCGTGACGGTTCCTCTGTTTTCGGTTCAAATCATCGTTGGGGTAACTTTTGGTCTGTTGGTGGAAAATGGCGTGTAAGTGGAGAAGAATTTCTTAAAGATAATTCTATTATTACCAATGCCACTCTTCGGGCCTCTTACGGAACCGTAGGTAATCAAGATATCGATTGGTATGCAGCACGTGGTTTCTATTCTTCCGGATACAATTATAACGAAAAGCCTGGTATGACTCCCACTAGCATCTCTAATTCAGATTTGACATGGGAAACTTCAAAAAAATTTGATATAGGTTTTGATTTATCTTTAATTAATCGTATCCATCTTACTTTCGATTATTATAATGAAGAGACGAGTGACGCATTGTTTGAAGTACCATTGTCCATGACTACAGGTATGTCTACAGTATACCAAAATATTGGTGCAATCCGCAACCGTGGTATTGAAGCATCTATCAATGCATCTGTTATCAACAACAATAATCTTACATGGAATATTTATGCAAATATGACATGGAACAAAAATAAGATCATCAAACTATCTACAGATGAACCCATAGAATATACTTATCAAATTATTGAAGAAGGACGCCCCTATCGCCAATTCTATATGAAAGAATATGCAGGCGTTGACCGCGAAAATGGTAAACCATTATGGTATCTGAATGAAGAAGGCAACGAAACGACCTCCGACTATAATGCAGCAGCCAAACGTTATGTAGGCGATGCTGACCCCAAAGTTTTAGGTGGATTCGGTACAAATTTAAGCTGGAAAGGATTTGACTTTAACATGAACTTTACCTATAGATTAGGAGGAAAAGTTTTCGATTCCGGAGCTTCATTCACCGGATTTGGTATGGCCAATCGTACTCCGTTGAAAGACGTTGCATTAAATTCATGGACAGAAGAAAATAAAGATGCCAAATATCCACAATATATTTATGGAGATCCCAATAAAGCAACTCAAACTTCTTCTAGATTCTTATATAGCAGTAATTTCTTACGTATCAGTAACATGACCTTAGGTTACACTGTGCCCGTAAATCTAACAAAGAAAATATTCATTCAAAAATTACGAGCTTATATATCCATTGATAATTTATATACATTTACATCCAATGATTTTGTTGGATATAATCCTGAAACCTATTCCAATGGTGTAATTGCGTGGCAATATCCAGCAACCCGTACATTCATCGGAGGTATTCAATTAAGTTTTTAAATAAGGTAAAATTTAATAAAGGAAAGATATGAAAAAATATATTTTAAATGCAATTGCCATTTTTACATTTGCAACAGGACTTTCCTCATGTGGTGACAGTTTTCTTGAAACTGACAACTATAAAGGAGTGGACCTAGAAGGAGGGCTCAACACTGTAACTAACGTTAGTACAGCATTAAATGGAACTTATTATCAATTATTTTATTATGCATTTGCTGGTAACTATGCTTTAGCTATTGGTGATATTCCTACAGATATTACTTATTGGAATACTAAAACCGGACATTTTGATGGTATTTATACCTATACTTTTACAGATACAGATACTTATTTAAAAAGTATTTGGGAGTATGGTTATAAAACAGCTGATAATGCAGCACGTGTAATTCAAGCTTCTCAAGCACTATATAACAATGCAAGCGATGATGAAAAAACAGAACTTAATATGTATATGGCTGAAGCTTATGCTCTAAGAGGTTACGCACAATTATTGCTTACTAATATTTATGGGCACCAAATAAAAGTGAATGGACAAGATTTTTCTTCCGAACTAGGAATCGTCATAATTGACCAACCCAAAGAAGCATTGACTAAAATCAGCCGTTCTACTGTTGGCGAAAGCTATGAAGCCATCATCAATGACCTAAAAAATGCATTATCCCATTTTGAAGCAGCTGGTAAAGACAGAGGAGAACTCCAATATTTAGGAAAAGCTGCTACTAATGGTTTATTGGCCCGTACCTACCTATATTTAGAAAATTGGAATGAAGCAAGAAACTATGCAGAACAAGCACTAAAAATAGCGGGTATTACTACTTTAACCAACGATGCTAATGCATACAAAGCTCTTTATAATAGTGAAATATCAAATTCCGAAAGTATGTTTGCTTTAGCTATTACTAATACAACAAACTGGTCAGCTAATTCATATGGAACTTTGTGGTCTACATACAACTTTAGTCCTAGTCCTAAACTAATTTCAATGTATGCAACTAACGATTGCCGTAAAATTCTTATTGATGGAAGAGATAAAACTTCTACAGAATCTGAACCTGTTTACACAGGTGGTAAAATTGCTCACTTTTCGTCAGGTAACCCTGCTCGTGGAACTAATTATATTGTAAATGCTCCGGAAATGTATTTAATTAAGGCTGAAGCAAATGTACAATTAAACAAATTGAATGAAGCCAAAGAAGCTTTATTAGTAGTAGCCAAGCGTAATTTAGATATAAAATCAACAAACGATTTACCGAGCGAAAAAGAAAATCTTATGAGTTTTATAAAAGACGAACGTGCTCGTGAGTTATTCCAAGAAGGTATGCGTCTATATGATTTGCGTCGCTGGAATGAAAGAGTCAGTGTATATGCCAACAGTGCTCCAGCCATCAAATTTACTTATACTAATTACGAAATATCAAATTTAGTATTTCCTATTCCTAGTGCAGAAATCAACGCTGGATTCGGAGTAACTCAGAACAATTGGACAAATACTCTTCCAAAATAAATAATCACATTTTTTATTTTGAAAGAAAAATGCTTTTCAAGGGATGCCCCCATACACAGGAGCATCCCTTTAAAACAAATATCGGGCATTCCTTATGCAAATACATTGTTTGTGCCAACAGACTTATCCATCAACATCTTCCATTCAATTTTATAAGAAAGAAGCGATTTCCCGCCAATCCCTCATATCAAAACCAGGTTTAAAAGGCAAGCTCTTCTCACCTTTTATATTATAATAAACATTTCCCATCCCTACGTTTTTCGCACCTTCAACGTCATTCTTCCAATTATCTCCAATCATTAAAGAAGTATGCAGCTCGGACTGCGTAGCCGACATGGCAAAATAAAAAATCTCCGGAAACGGTTTATGTACTCCTATATCCTCTGACAAAACTATTTTCTTAAAATATCCTTCCACACCGGCAGAACGCATCTTCTGCTCTTGCAATTCCCTAAATCCATTGGACAAAATATACAGATTATAAGCGGATGCCAAATATTCCAAAGCCTCTCTTGCATGAGGCATCAGTTTCTTCTTGTAAACTATATCATCAAAAAAATTATCCGAATAGGCTTTTACCAACGCTTTATCTGCAACGCCTACCTGCAACAACGGATAGGCAAATCTTTGCTCATTCAACTCATCTTTTGTAATCCTACCAGCACCATATTCATTCCACAACTCCTCATTCTTCCCGCTATACAAAGTATAAAAATGCGAAAAAGAACGAAAATAACGATCAAAATGATATTTATCATACATGTCTTGGAATGTATCACGAGCGTTTTCAGTAAAAGCCCATACCGTATCATCCAAATCAATAAATATACTTCTATACATACAACATAAAGCAGATTAAAAAAGGGTTGCGTCACTCACGGCACAACCCTTTCACAGAACAATAATTTAAGTTCCTTATTTCACCTGAATAACAAGATAGCGTGATACGCTCCAGAATTCAGTAGGATTTGTAATCTTCAAAGTCAGCTGGCCTTTCGCATCTTTCACCAGTTCATATGAACCAGCCGGATGTGTAGTCAGCAATTCGGCGCGTTTAGAATACAACTTGATTTCCTTATCAGTACGAATATCAATCTGAGTAAAATAATCCTTATTAAAATCCGCACTTTTCAGGACATCACCTTTTTCAAGAATTTTCTGGTCCTTCAATTCAGATTTTGTACCAAAAACAAACCAGGCAGCATTCAAAGCTTTATCCTGGCTGGCTACAGTTGCAGCCTTCGCCTCATTTTCAGCGGTCAGTTCACTTACATTCTGGCTTAAACCGGCCACAGCATCGTCCAGCTCAGCGATACGAATATTTTTTGAAGCCAATTCAGCCTGCAAAGTCTCAATCTGCTGCTGTTTAGCTTCCAACTCCTTCGTCAGGTTGGCTACAGCTTTCTTCAACTGAGCGGAATTATACTGACTATTCTTCAATTGCTTCTCCAGTTTCGCAATCTGCTCACGGTTTGACTGTAATTTTTCACTGATGAAGCGAATATCTTCTTTTATCTTATCAGCACTATTCTCACGAATAGAACCACTCTGTAAGTCTACACGATTCTCAGCTTCATTTATCTGACGAAAACCTTCCTGTACTTCATTGAAAGCACCCATGATATCGTCCAATTCAGCATTTCTGTTTGACAGTTCCACCATCAAAGAATCATTTTGAGCCTTCAAGGCATCTTTCTGAGCTCCATTACCGCATGAAGTCAATAAAGCTACAGATAACAACGATAAAAATACTAGTTTTTTCATTTGCTTTACATTTTAAGTTTATTCATTTTTAGTCCTCTTTCCCACCGAGTACGATTACGATTTCACCTCGCGGCTCGTTTTGAGTGAAATGCGCTATAACTTCAGTTAATGTGCCCCGAACACTTTCTTCGTGAATTTTTGAAATCTCACGACATACGGAAACAGGCCTTTCGGCACCGAAAAACTCGGCAAATTGAGTTAAGGTTTTCACCAAACGGTAGGGCGATTCATAAAATATCATCGTCCGTTTTTCTTCTTGCAAAGAGGTCAAACGGGTCACTCTTCCTTTTTTTTGTGGCAGGAATCCTTCAAAGCAGAAACGTTCATCAGGCAATCCCGACGCCACCAGCGCAGGTACAAAAGCAGTAGCTCCAGGCAAACATTGCACCTCAATGCCACTCTTCACACACTCACGCACTATTAAAAATCCGGGATCAGAAATACCAGGAGTTCCGGCATCAGATATTAAAGCAACAGTTTCGCCCGCTTTGATGCGATTCACAATACCTTCCACTGTTTTATGCTCATTAAACTTATGATGAGACTGCATGGCGTTTTTAATTTCAAAATGTTTCAAAAGAATACCCGAAGTACGCGTGTCTTCCGCCAATATCAAATCAGCCTCTTTCAACACACGGATGGCACGGAAAGTCATATCCTCTAAATTTCCTACTGGAGTAGGTACGACATACAGTTTTCCCATAAAACAATTGCATTCTGTTATACTGGAACAAATGTAGAAAGAATTTAAATGCATAAAGTTAATTGTCCCAATTATTTAACAGATGTTGCACTTTTGTTTAACATTATATCTTTTATTAATAAATTTCCAAGTGAAAATAATCCTTTTTCGGGGTACAAGTCGTACATTTGCACTCAGAATTAATCTAATTGTTATAACTAAATTATGGTAGTTTTTTCAGAAGACCACATCCAGGAAACACGTAGAAGAGGAAGAATAGAAGTAATATGCGGCTCAATGTTCTCAGGTAAAACCGAGGAACTAATCCGCCGTTTGAAAAGAGCGAAGTTTGCCCGTCAACGGGTTGAAATATTCAAACCGGCCATAGATACACGCTATTCGGAAGAAGAAGTTGTATCACATGACAGCAACTCTATTGCCTCCACCCCTATTGATTCTTCTGCCAGCATCTTGCTTTTCTCCTCAGACAAGGATGTAGTGGGTATAGACGAAGCGCAATTTTTTGACGAAGGTTTGGTTGATGTATGCAACAAGCTGGCTGACAACGGGATAAGAGTCATCGTCGCCGGATTGGACATGGATTTCAGGAGAGTTCCTTTCGGACCTATACCTGCCTTGCTGGCTATTGCAGACGAAGTAACCAAAGTTCATGCCATTTGTGTGAAATGTGGGAACTTGGCCTATGCCACCCACCGAATCACCAAAAGCGAAAAACGGGTCCTATTAGGGGAAAAGGCAGACTATGAACCTCTTTGCCGGACCTGCTATATGGAAGCTTTGAAAGAGGAAACTGAAAATAAATAACACACACTTTATGATACAGAAAAAAATAACATTCGATAGTTTTATCCGCGGAATATTGACAGCGATGGTCATTATCGGCATTCTATATCTGGTCAACCGACTCAGCGGAGTGCTGCTTCCTTTCTTCATAGCATGGCTGATAGCCTATCTTACCTATCCGATGGTCATTTTCTTTCAGAACAAATTGCGTCTGAGGAACCGGGTAATCTCCATATTGGTTGTTTTGCTGGTATTACTGTCCATTATCACTTTAGCATTTGTAGGACTTGTACCACCAATCATTGAAGAATTCGGCAAACTGAAAGAATTGCTCACCGCCTATTTTATCGAAGGATCCAAGCAAGCAGCCATTCCCGGCACAGTGGCCAATTTCATAAAAGAGCACATAGATATGTTGAAAATACACGAAGCGCTGAACGAAAGCAATTTTGCGAATACCATGCGTAATGTTCTTCCCCAAGTATGGGCATTGCTGACCCAATCTGTCAATATTGTATTCAGTGTATTCACCTCATTCATCATCCTGCTGTACACTTTCTTCATTCTATTAGATTATGAAGCCATTGCACGGGGATGGATAAAACTGATCCCTGCCAGACACCGTGAAATGACAGTACATATTGTCACGGATGTACAGGACGGCATGAACAAATATTTCCGCGGGCAGGCGTTTGTCGCTTTTTGTGTAGGGATTCTGTTCAGCATAGGGTTTCTTATTATTGATTTCCCGTTAGCCATCGGTTTCGGATTGTTTATCGGGCTTCTCAATATGGTTCCCTACCTTCAGCTTATCGCTTTTATTCCCACAGTCTTATTAGCCTTACTGAAGGCTGCGGATACAGGAGAGAATTTCTGGTGGATATTATTTTGCGCCTTCCTTGTGTTCTGCATCGTACAAATTATACAAGACGCTCTGATTGTACCGAAAGTTATGGGAAAAATCACAGGATTGAATCCTGCTATCATTTTATTATCCCTCTCCGTCTGGGGGGCATTAATGGGAATTGTAGGTATGATTATCGCTTTGCCTTGTACCAGCTTGATGCTTTCTTACTATCAAAGATACATACGAATAAAAGAAAAAGAATTTTCCGGAGGGATAGAACACACTGATTTTCAGCACAAAGAGAATTCTAACGAAAAATAATTCAAAAAAATCAAGTAATATATTTGCATATTTCATCTAAAACGTCTACCTTTGCACTCGCAATTCGGAAGAATAGCAATAACAAAGGATTGATTCGCTAGCTCAGCAGGTAGAGCACAACACTTTTAATGTTGGGGTCTTGGGTTCGAGCCCCAAGCGGATC
>OGXX01000386.1_pt1 | contig 49220 bp, 46 predicted proteins | sample 1576301 | NCBI WGS metagenome assembly OGXX01 (sample SAMEA3541469, study PRJEB24748) | human gut metagenome | biome: human gut; feature: human-associated habitat; material: faeces | place: China | collected 2012
CTGCGATGGCGTTCAGCATGGTGGACTTGCCCGCACCGTTGCCGCCGATGACGGTGACAAAATCCCCGTCATTCAGTGTCAGGTTCAGATGGTTCAAAGCTACCTTAGCGTTGATGGTATTGGGATTAAACGTCTTGCAGATATCCTTCAACTCAAGCATGGACGGAACCTCCCTTCTTGGTGTGGATGTGGCCCTTCCAGTAGGGAATCGCCAGGAACACGGCCACGATCAGGGCGGATACCAACTTCAGATCGTTGGTGTTCAGACCCAACTGCAAAACGATTTGCAGAACGATGTAGTAGATGACGGCACCGATGGAGACCGCCAGCAGCTTCAAAGCGAAGTTGATGAATACCTTGCCGAAGGCCACTTCGCCGATGATGACGGCGGCCAGACCAATGACGATAGCGCCCCGGCCCATGTTGATGTCGGAGGAACCCTGAAACTGAGCCAGCAGGCCGCCGGACAGAGCCACCAGACCGTTGGACACCATGAGTCCCAGCACCACGTTGGCGTTGGTATTGATGCCCTGAGCCCGGGCCATGTTGGGGTTTGCGCCGGTGGCACGGAGGGAGCAGCCCTTTTCCGTGCCGAAAAACCAGTACAAAACGGCAATGAGCACCACCGTGAATACCACCAGCAGAGGCAGGGGGTTATCCAGACTCACCGAACGCACATACCGCTGGGATACCAGCAGATCATACTTATCCACGCCTACTGCCTGATTGGCCTTGCTGCCCATGATCCGCAGGTTGATGGAGTAAAGGGACAGCTGGGTCAGAATACCGGCGAGAATGGCGGGGATGCCGCATTTCGTGTGGAACAGGCCGGTGACAAAGCCGGCCAGCATACCTGCCAGAAAGGCGCACAGCAACGCGGCCCAAGCGTTCAGACCTGCCCGGATCAGCATGACGGCCACGGCACCGCCGGTGGCCAGAGATCCGTCCACCGTCAGATCAGCTACATCCAGAATACGGAAGGTGATGTAGACGCCGATGGCCATCAGGCCCCAGATCAGGCCCTGAGCCACAGCGCCCGGCAGCGCATTGAGAAGGGAGGATAGAAAACTCATACCGTTTCTCCTTGTTCACAGCGGGAGGAGGGGATTGCCCCCTCCCGCCAGATTTTCGTTATAGGATCGCGTTTGTTTTGGATCAGCCCTCGATGGCCTCATAGCCGTCCAGAGGCTGGATGCCCAGCTCCTCGCAGATGGTGGGGTTGTACTTGGGGGTGGCGTCGGTGTATTCGATGGGCATGGTGGAGATATCCGCCTCGCCGGTGAGGATCTTGGCAGCCATCTTGCCGGTGGTCACGCCCAGATCATAGTAGCTGATGGACAGGGTGGCCACGCCGCAGCCGGAGCAGATACCCTCCTCGCCGCAGATAGCGGGAACACCGGCGGGCACCAGGATGTTGGCGATGGCCTCGGTGTTGGAGGCGGCGATGTTATCGGTGGGGAGGTAGACCACATCCGCGTAGTCAGCGGCGGACTGGGTCACGGACGCCACGTCATTGGAGTCGGTGAAGGCAAATTCCTTGGTCTCAATGCCCTTGTTGGCCAGGCAGGTCGCTACTTCCTGGACCTGGTAGTTGGAGTTGGGCTCGGCGGAGCAGAACAGCAGAGCGACCTTCTTGGCCTCGGGGAACCACTCGGTGATCATATCGGCCTGCTGGCTCAGGTCAGCCAGATCGGAGGTGCCGGAGATGTTGCCGCCTACGGTGCCGTCGAAATCGTCAAGATCCAGGGCCACGCCGTAAGCGGTGATGGAGGTGCCCAGAATGGGAATGTCGGCAGTCGCGGAAGCGGCGGCGGTCAGGGCGGCGGTGGCGTTGGCCATGATCAGGTCCACGCCCTCGGAAACAAAGCCGTTGACGATCGTACCGCAGTTGTTGGCCTCGCCGGAGGCGTTCTTGTTTTCAAACTCCACCTGGCCGGGGAGGGCTTCATTCAGAGCGTCGATAAAACCCTGGGTTGCAGCGTCCAGCGCGGGGTGCTGCACCAGCTGGCAGATGCCGACCTTATAGGTGGCGCCCTCGGCGGAGGAATTGTCAGAGCTGGCAGAGGAATTGTCAGAGCCGGTGGAGGGTGTCTCCGTCTTGGAGCCGCCGCAGGAGGCAAGGGACAGCGTCATGGCCGTAGCCAGAACAAGAGCGAGCAATTTCTTTTTCATAGTGATCTTCTCCTTTTGTCCGTATCCGGACGAATTCATAAAGTTGGATGCCTTCCAAAAAACAAGGGGGGCTCTGTCCGTGGAACAGAGCCCCCTCGCGTTTAACGAGTGCAAGCCTTATGCCCGGCAGAATGCCTGTTCCGTTTCTGCATTATGAAAGAAGCCCGCAAAATAGCGTGCGTAGCGGTAAATATAGGTAAACATTCCGAAACGCATTGTGAACTCCTTTCCGCCGCACCGGGCTTTGTGATGTTATTACCATACAGCTTTAAACGACTAAAGTCAACTGTGATTTTCCACAAAATACGGTGAGATTAAATCCGAACTGACGAGCCGCTTTGACAATTTCGTGAAATTCTGCTACACTGCTCATCACAGAGGGCCGGTTACACCTGATATGCTGCGGCTCTCAGAAAAAGAGGATCTGTTATGAACCATTTCAAAAAAATCGCCGGTGTGCTGGAGGCCCACGGCCTGGACGCTGTGCTGCTGACTTGTGAGGCCAACCGCTTTTACGCCTCCGGTTTTCACTCCTCCGGGACGGACGGTGTGGCCATCGTCACTCGAAACCACAACTATTATTTCACCGACAGCCGGTATACGGAGGCCGCAGCCCGCCATGTACGGGATGCGGAGATCCGGCAAACGGACCGGGAACATCCCTACTCCGCCCTCATCAACGAGGTCATCGAAAAGGAACACATCACTTGCATGGGGTATGAGGATGAATATATGACGGCGGCGGATTTCCGCCGCTTTTCGGAGAAGCTTCACTGTGAGCTGGTCCCCGCCACGGAGCTTTTGTGGACGCTGCGGGCCGTCAAGGATCAGGCGGAGCTGGATTGTATGATCCAGGCTCAGCGGATCGCGGAAAAAGCGCTGGCGGACATTCTCGGCGAGATCCGTCCCGGCGTTACGGAAAAGGAAATTGCCGCACTGCTGCTCTATAAAATGCTGCACTACGGCGCGGAGGACAAGTCCTTTGATCCCATCGTGGTCTCTGGGGCCAACGGCAGCCTGCCCCACGGCGTTCCCAGTGAGAAGCCCATTCAGGCCGGGGAGTTCGTCACCATGGACTTCGGCTGCAAATTCGGCGGCTACTGCTCGGATATGACCCGCACAGTGGCTGTGGGCCATGTGACGGAGGAGATGGAGACTGTTTACAACACGGTCCTCAAGGCCCAGCTTGCCGGAATCGCCGCGGCAAAGGCCGGCGTCACCGGCGCGGCGGTGGACGGCGCCGCCCGACAGGTCATCGCGGACTCCTTCTAAAGTTTCTGTACTAGATAAACAATAAATATATTTAGTATCTCCTTCATATTTCTCAATACAATTACTTGTATCTCCTATTTGTCCTTCACAACTATTAGTTATATCACTACTATTATAAGTATTAGTTATCTTAGTACCATTAGGATAATTATTAGATCCATAGTTAATAGTATTACCTACATAACCTGTTACTACTCCAATTACTACATCTATATCATTATTAGAATTATTTGCTATTACTAAAGGTATAGTTTTTCTATTATCTTTTTCTAATACTCCACTTGTATTTGGAGCTATCGTAGTAACTGTTTTATCTTCTACTACTTCACCTATTATTACATCAGTTAAATCATTATTAGTACTATAATATATTTCATAATAAATAGATCCATTACTAGAATTATTTACTATAAAGTTAAAACTAGCAATACTATTTTTTCCTACATGAAAGTTTTGTGTTCCTGATACATCAAAAGTATAATTTAATGTTGTATCCATATTTACGACATTACCTGAACTTACATTTGCGGTAAACATGGCATATGTATAATATAATCCTACTGATAATAATATAGCAATAATAGTACTTAATACATATATATATTTAAGTGGTATTCTTTCTTTTAATTTCTTCATAATCATTCTCCATTCTTAGAACAGCATAGCAAAAAAACTAAACAAAATAACTAGTATTAAAATACTAATCTTTTATTTAGTTTATTATCTTTATATAATTTATTTTTTATGTTTAAAATAATAGAATATTTAAACTGCCCCCCCCCATACAGATGTTTGGATACTGTTATTTATTGAATATATTCTATTCATTTTAAACACCTTCTTCTTTTGCTATTCTTATGACTTAATTTTACTATTTTTATGTTTTAGTGTCAATACTTTTTTAATATTTTATTTGCCATTTATCAAACTAGAAACTGGAATAATATAATTGTTTTTATCTGTGGGCATTATTTAACATGTGTCGTTTTTAAAAAGACTAAAAAAGTGGATTAACCACTTTAACTAAATAATCTCAATATATCATTGAATGTAACATATATAATTAATGCTAATAACAAGAAGAAACCTATACTATGAATAGTATTTTCTATTTTAGGATCTACTGGTTTTCCTTTGATTTTTTCAATTATTAAAAATAATATTCTTCCACCATCAAATGCTGGGAATGGTATTAAATTAATAACACCTACATTAATACTTAAAAATGCTACAAGATATAGTAAACTTTCAAATCCTGCTTTACTTTGGGTATCTACGATTGAATAAATACCAACAGGACCAGATAAGTCTTTAACAGAAACTCCTCCTGTAAATAAAGCACCAATAGTCTTAAACATTACAGTAAATAATGATTTTGTTTTAGTAACAGTATAGTCTATAGCATGAGAAAATCCCCTATATTTTGTAGTATCTCTGCTAATTCCATATACATAACTCTCTTCGTTTTCTTTTACTTCTTTAATTGGTTTTACTTTAATTTCCTTTATATTAGCATTTATATCTTTTACTTTGAATGTAGTTTCTTTACCATTTTTCATGGTTAATTCCCAAATCATATCATCCCAAGTTTTAACATTAACATTATCTATACTTAAAACAGTATCGCCATCTCTTAATCCTGCTTCATATGATGGATAATTCATACTTACACTTCCTATTATTGGTTTTGTAGAAACACTACCATAAGATATTCCTATGATAAATAATAGTAGTATAGCAAATATAAAGTTAAATCCTGCACCTGCAAACATAATTAGAAATCTTTGCCAAAACGACTTAGCCCAAAGTTTTCTATTCTTAGGTATTTTTTTATCATCATCTACTTCTTCACCTGCTAAACGTACAAAGCCCCCGATAGGAAATAATCGTATTGAATACTCGGTTTCACCACCTTTTTTCTTAAAATACCATAATCTTTTTCCCATTCCAATAGAAAACTCATATACATAAGTTTTAAATATTTTAGCATTTATAAAATGTCCAAACTCGTGAACCAATACCACCGCACCTAAAACTAATACAAATATTATAAATGTCATAACGAACCACCTTTCTTACATTATTGTTAAGACAAGTACATAGCTTAATGCTACATATATTATACTATCAAATCTATCTAACATACCACCATGTCCAGGTATGATGTTTGAATAATCTTTAATTTTAAAATGTCTTTTAATACTAGAAAATACTAAATCACCAAATTCACTTAAAACTGTTAATATAAATGTCATTAATAATACCTTAAATATATTATTAGCATCAATTACAGTTAAATAATATATACTAGCTAAAATAGTACCCATAAAACTTCCTAATATGGATCCTTCGATAGTTTTTTTAGGGGATATTTCTGTTAATTTATGTCTACCTATTAAACTTCCACCAATATATGCATACGTATCAGTTAAACAAGCCACCAAAAAGATATATAAACATAAAGCAATATCAATTTCTCTTAAATAAACAATAATATTAAAAGCTATTCCTAAAAAGAATGTTATCCCAATTAGATAAAGACTATCTTCCATATTATATTTTTTATTATCATTATAAAATATTATTGGTGTAATAATAGATAATATAGGAAATATCAAAGTAAATAAAGTATTAAACTTAAAAAATACACCATTTAAAATAAGTATTGATATTGATAGATAACAAACAAATTTAACAAAATCTATATATTTATTTTTATACTTAATATCAATAAGTTCCTTTAAACACAAATTACCACATATAAGCATTAAAATAGCAAATATCTTACTGCTTATAATAATACATAAAGCAAATATAAGAATCATAAGGAATGCACTAACAACTCTTTTTTTCATTGTTTATTCCTCCATATCTTCTATCTCTTTTACTATAATTTATAAATGCTTTATCTAATTCACTGGGTTTAAAATCAGGAAAATACGTATCTGTAAAATACATCTCACTATATGATAATTGCCACATCATAAAGTTACTAATACGATATTCACCACTTGTTCTAATAAGTAAATCGATATCAGGTAATTTATTATATAAATTATCACTAAATACTTCTTCGTTTATATCTTCTACACTTATTTCATTATTTAATACTTTATTAGTTATCTTTTTGCAAGCATCAACAATTTCACTTCTTCCTCCATAGTTTATACAGATATTAAAGATACCACTTTTATTATTTTTAGTATCATTTTCTATTCTTTTAATGGCTTCTTCCACCTTAGATGGTAAACCACTTTCTTTTTTAGAAAATACTACTTTAATATCTTTCTCATTAAATATTTTAAATTCTGTATTAAATAATTTAATAAATAAATTCATTAAGAAACCAACTTCTTCTTCGCTTCTTTTAAAGTTTTCCGTTGAAAATGCAAAAACACTTAATACCTTAACTCCTTTAGAAAATGCATATAAAGCTAATTCTTTTAATGTTTTAGCACCCATCTCATGTCCATAACTTCTAACTTTTCCTCTTTCTTTAGCCCATCTACCATTGCCATCCATGATGATAGCTACATGATATGGTATCTTATTATCTTCCATAATATCCTCACAATTCTATAGTAATTATATAATGTTTTTTTAAATTAGTAAATACCTATTTTGCTTCCTCGAAATAATTCCCAGAATCTAGGTATATTATTCCCTTTTTACCTTCTAAACTATTGTATATCTCTTCATATTTATTTAAATTATCTATCTTACTTAAAGTAATATAAACATAATTACCATCATTCATATATAATAAAAACCTTTGCTTATCAACATCAACCTTAGCATATTCAATTTCACTTATCTTAAGTAAAATATTACTATCTACCTTACTAATTTTCTTAATAAAATAATCATACTCACTTGAATCCACTGTATTTATTAAAATAGGAACTTCATCTATACTATAAATATTATCTACTTTAGTCTTATCTTCTAAAACTAGTTTATTTGTATCTTTTTCTTTAAATAATATCTTTTTTTCTTTTATCTTAATAATTATCTTACCAAATATTTTTTTTGTTACTTCTACTTCTTTAATATAATCATTTTGTAATAATAATTTCTTTATCTTATTAGAACTTGTTAAAACAAAAGATGGATAATCTTCTAGATTAGAAATACTTATTATTTCTTTATCACTAATAATATTATTACCAGTTATATAAATATTTGTTATTTTTTTATTTATAATAGTACTTATTATAAAATAACAAATATATAAAATAAGTAAACATAATATAATATTTAAAATTTTTAATTTTCTTACTTTAACTTTAACCTTAATTTTCTTATTACTCACTGTAATCACCATTTATAATGATTTGTTCTAATATTAAATCAATGTTGTAATTATCTTTAATAGTTTTTTTAATATGATTAATTAATTTAACTATATCCTCACCAGAGCAACTTCCCTTATTAACTATAAAATTAGCATGTTTCGTAGATACTGTAGCCCCATTTATATGATAACCTTTTAAATTAGACTGTTCAATTAAACTACCAGCATATCCATTATCCGGATTCCTAAAAACACTCCCCGCGGAAGGATAATTTAAAGGTTGAGTTTCGATTCTTTTCAGTTTTCTTTCTTTCATTAAACTTAAAATCTCCATTTCATTCTTCTTTACTAATTTTAAAGTAACCTCAAGAATAATATATCCTTTATTATGTTTAAAAAACGAATCACGATAAGCAAACTGTAAATTATTATTAAATAATGTTTTTATTTCAAGTTCGGGAGTTAATACTTTAACCTTACGTACTATACTAGACATATCTTTTTTATAGGCTCCAGCATTCATTGCCACGCTCGCTCCAATTAAACCAGGTATACCGTAAGCAAACTCTAAACCTGATAAACCTTTCTTCGCCATTTGATAAGATAACTTAGGTAACATATAAGAAGCCCCCACAGTTACTAAAGTATTATCTATTTTTAATTTATCTAACTTATCTAACTTTATAATTACACCATCATAATAAGTAAAATTAAATATAACATTTGAACCATTACCTAAAGTAAAATACTTTAAATGACTATCTTTAATAACCTTAATTATCTTTTTTAAACTTTGAATGTCTTTAGGAAAAACAACTAACCTAGCCTTAGCATTTACTTTATATGTATTAAAAATTTTTATATTAATATTTTCTAAGTATTTAGCTAATTTATTCTTCCTTATATAGCTTATTAAATTCTCTATCTTTTCATTAAAGTCCATCATTTCACCAAGTTTTCTATTATTTCATATATTTTATCTAAACTATTATCTACTTTAATCTTATTTAAATTATTAACTATCTCTTCATACTTAGCCTTATCGTTTAATAAAGTATCTATTTCATGAAGTAATTTCTCTTTAGTTAAAGCACTCTCCTCAATCATAATTCCGGCTCCATTTTTAACTAAAACATCTGCATTTTTATATTGATGATTATTTGGAACATAAGGACTAGGAATAAAGATAGATGGTACTTTTAAAGCCTCAATTTCACTAATACTTGAAGCCCCAGCACGTGTTACAAAAACATCTGTAATTTTTAAAACCCTAACCAATTCGTTGATATAAGGAACAATCTTAATATTTGCCTTAGTCTTTAAATTCTTAACTTTATCATAATAAGTCTTGCCCGTTACAAAAAGAACCTCATAATTATCTTTAAAATCATTTAAATAAGATACAATTTTATCATTAACAGTCCTACTACCTAAACTACCCATAGCAATTAAAACTAATTTTTTCTTATTACTTAAACCAAATTCCTTCTTACTGGCCTCTTTTACCTTAGTAGCATAATCTCCACAAGGATTGCCTGTAAGAACAACCTTATCCTTAGGGAAAGCATTTAATGTTTCTTTAAATGATACTCCAATCTTTGTAGCATATTTACTTAAAAATTTATTACTCATTCCAACAACACTATTCTGTTCGTGAATAAAAGTCTTAATACCTAGTTTATTCGCGGCATATATCACTGGAGCCGTTACATAACCACCACATCCAATGACAATATCTGGTTTAAACTCAAGTAAATATTGCTTAGCTTGCTTTATTGCTTTCAAAAATAAGTTTAAGGTTCTAATATTAGATAATATTTTCTTACGATTAAATCCAATTATTTCTAGGCTCTTATAATTAATACCCATACTTGGGATTAAGTCACTTTCCATTCTATTATGAGTACCAATATACAAAACTTCTGTATCTTTATCACTTTCTTTTATCTTATTCAAAATGGCCAAAGCGGGATAAATATGACCCCCAGTACCACCAGCACTTATTACTATTCTCATATTATTCCTCCTATTTAATTATATCATTGATTTGAATAATTTATAATTAGAATTATAAATTATTACAAGTATCAGTAAAATAATAAGAATTTAACCCATTATTTTGCATTACTTTAATATATTTGCCACGATAACTCTTTAAATTATCGTTCGTTAAATAACCTTTTTCTTCTAATTTATAAGTAGAAAAACATGCTATTTTAAGATTATTATCCATATACCAATTAAGTTCATCTTGAAATTCCTCTACATAAATATTCGCAGCCGATAAAATAACCTCATCATTTATCGAAGAAATCTTATCTTCTCCTTTTTTAATACTATAAGTAGTATCAGGAATAGCAATAGCTAAAATAATAGATAATATTAAAATAACAGCAAGAATTTCAATTAGACTAAACCCTTTATTATTTAATCTCATCCTATCTACCTCATTCTCTATATTAATTCTAACATAAAATAAGACTAAATACAAGAATTTATCCATTTAGAAATTATTATACATATTGTAATAACAGCATAGCAAAAACACATATAAAAAAATTAACTACTAATAGTTAATCTTAATTATACTTCTTCCATAACTAGGCATATTTACTCTCTTAACTAAGGACTTAGCCTTATTTAAAGTATTAATTTCCATTCCCATATAATTACTTAATTCATTCTTAAATTCTTCTATAAAAGATATACTATCTACATCCTTACAATCATACATCTCACTTAATATCTTACTATCTCTAACAAAATAATCAAAATAATTATCTACCAAAAACATTTTAACTAACTCATCAATACTCTCTCTATTCTCTAAATATGTTACCTTTGCATAATCATATTCTATCGTATCAATAACATAAATATGCCCACTAGTATACATAACATTATAAGTAGTATCATACATTCTAACATTATTTTGAGTAATTAAAAGAATATCTTGATAAGTTTTCTTAACAGCCTTTTTTAAAGTATCTAAATTTATATTAAGTGGATTTATTTCATGAAAATTCCTTGCCTTAACATAAGGCATAGTATAACCTACTATCTCTTTATTTACTCTTACAATATTAGTAGGCCAAATAAATGTATTGTTATGAATATTACTAAATTTTAATATTTCTTTTTCATCACAATAAACATCCTCGTCATCATAATAAGCATGAAATATTTTATATACAGTATTATTTTTAATATTTAAATAACATACTCCTTGACTACCCTGTCCTATATATTTAAGTGTTTCCAAATAAACACTCAAGTGCTCACGATTAACAAAATTATTCATATTCTGCCCCCCAAAAATCCCCTATATAATAACATAGAATAAAGAAAAAAGCAAATACTAACTATTTACTTTTCACACCATTTAGTTAAGTCTTTCATACTTATTTCATACAAAGTATTATTAATTAATTTAAATCCAATATGAGTAAATACTTTTTGTGATAATATATTATTACTATTTATATGTATAGTGACTTTATCATAAGTAGATACATCTTTTAATTTAATATAATAAGTAATAAGTTTTTTTAATATTTTTTTATTTTTATCTTTTACTTGTGTTTCACATATCCACATTTTATTTTCAATAACCATATAATTTAAATAACCAATTACTTTATTATTTTCTTCACATACAACAACGTGATAATCATTATTACTTTTAATCATATTAATCCATTTTAAACAATTTTCTTTATTATCATGCTTGTCTTTCTCTAGATCGGGATATGTTATAAATAAGTTACTTATTAATATTTCATACATTTGCTTTAAAATGTAATCTTCTTTTTTATCTAAACTAATCATATTTTACCAAACTCCTGAATTATTTTATCTGCTAATTCACAATAAAATTTTGGAACAATTTCATAATTTCCTGTTTCCATATAAAACCTGCCAGGGCAATATCTACATATTGATTTTTTATAACAATTCCTACATTTATTGTTATCACTAAATTTATAATAATTTATTATCTTTTTAAAATTATTATAAGCATCTTTCATATTTATATTTTTTAAATTATAGTTAAAAGGTACAACAAGACATGGTCTTAAATCTAAATTACAACTAATAAATATTCTATTAGAACCAATACTACACTGGAAAATATTATTATTATTATGAATATTTTTATTTAATGTTGCCACTTTATGTTTAAATAAACTAACTATCTCATTATCTTTTTTTAATGTTTATAACATACGTTGCGTTTTAGCATATTTTTATAACATAATCTTTCATATACTTCACTACTAAATATTTATTAAGAGTTAAGACTTTTGTCAATAAAGTTCACAAAAGTCTTAAATTAGCATCCATCTCCATCATTTGCGACATAACGTTGTTGCCAGCATCCCATAACAATAGTTATATTTTCGTTCTTAAAAACTTTTTTTTAACTTTTGGTGCTTTATAATTCTTTACTCGTCATCATTTTTAATTGGTTTTAAAACTAAGTTGCCGTCAAATAAATAATCATTTGTTTCAAGTAATGGAAAATTTGTAACGTTTGTTTTTTTTACCATAAATAATTTCTCCTTACATATAAATTATAAATTATATTTAATAAAATGTCTAATTAAATTTTGAAAAATAATCATTTAACAAAAAAAATATTATTACAAAATATCAAAGAAAAAAGCATCCAAAAATATTTCTAATACACATTAGCCTATTAAAAAACCCTTATTTCCTAAGGGTAAAATACATACTGGTGATCTGTATGGGGTTTGAACCCATGTATATCGCCTTGAGAGGGCGACGTGTTAACCACTTCACCAACAGACCAAAAAAGAAGTATTGTTCTCAAATAAGAACAAATAAATTATAACACATTCTTTTTTTCTTGGCAATATTATTCATGTATTTTCTTGATAAGTAGAGTTACATTTTTTATTTCAACATTAGAAGTAATTAAATCTCCTAAAATATCAACTGGTACCTGTAAAACAGTATCCTTATCAAACCTAAACAATATTGTTTGAGAAAAATGCATCATTTCTAAAGTATCAATCGGCAATGTAAAAGTTAAATCCTTCAAAGCAGAACCTTCACTCGTTTGAAGATAAAATGTCCCACCATGAGTATTATCACCACCTTCAATTGTACCTGAAAAAGAAATTTCATAAATTCCTGGTATTAGTTCTATCTCACTATTATTAAGTAAAGTAAAATAAGGTGATACATTAGGTACAAGCCAAGTATTCTCAAACTCCATATTGTTTATACTTTTAGCATCTGTAAAACTAGCAAAAGCCAATCCCTCATAAGATGACACTGGTATTTCACCAGGCATTCCCTGAGGTCCTCTTTCTCCTCTTTCTCCCTTATCACCCTTAGGTCCAGTCGGTCCCATAATAGGACAGATTCCAATACTAAATAATTTTCTTTTGAATTCCACATTCTCATTTAATTCATTATATTTATTATTCATACAAACTCACCTATTACAATATATGTTCCATTAAAAAGTTTGTATAAACAAAAACACTTATATATTAAAAAAATTATAATCAAAAATTATAATTTTTTATCTAAATACTCATTAAATAAATTAATTCTCTTATTTATATTTTCCTTACCTAATAACCTCAATATCTCATACAAATCAGGAGTCATAGTTAACGAAGTTACACACACCCTAATTAACTCACACACATCCCCCACATGCCCTGAATAATTACTAGGATTTTCCTTATATTCCTTAACAGATGGACAAAAATTATATTTTATCCCTAACTCCTTTATTTTTTCATACCACACATCTTTATCATCATTAACATCATAATAATTATTAATATAATCTAACAATATATCCTTATTATAATATGATTTTATTTCTACATCATCATATTTATCTTCATTTAAATTAAACAATTCATTATACATATACCAAATATGTTTCCTTATATCCTGATAATTAGTAAAATCCTTTCTTGGTTTTTTAATATTCCTCTCAATATTTAAAATATCTATAGTATAATCTTTATATTTAGTTATTAATTGATAAAATTCTAAATCATATTTCTTAGTATAATTAACTAAATATTCATATAACTTATCAGCCTTTAATCTACTAATATAAGTCTTAGCAATATTACTCAATTTCAAAGGATCAAAAATTGGTCCATTAAGAGACATCTTCTTAAATGAAAAAGTAAAATCACTAATATCCTTATCCTGATTTGTATTATACCAATCCTCAAAATTAGAATTAGTAAGCGTTGCGATGTATAACTTCAAAGCCTCCGTAGGAATCCCCATCTCATCATAATAACTTATTCTTGCCCATGGATCCTTCCTTTTACTTATCTTTCTAACAGTATCTTCTTCTTTAATATTTATCGGAGCCATATGTGCATATTTAGGTTGTTTAAAACCTAATACCTTAAATAACTCATAATGAATAGGATAACTAGATAACCACTCATCCCCTCTTATTACATGCGTAGTACCCATCAAAAAATCGTCCACAGCATGTGCAAAATGATATGTAGGAAGCCCATCGCTCTTAATAATTACCACATCAATATCATTCTCAGGCATTTCTATTTGCCCCTTAATTAAATCATTAAGAACTATTTTCTTATTAAAATCACCTAAAGATTTTAATCTTATAATATATGGCTCATTATTATTAATTCTAGCAATAGCCTCATCCATAGTTAAATCTCTACATTTAGCATATTTACCATAATAACCAATTCTATCTTTTTTATCTATTTGTTCTTTCCTAATAGAATCTAATTCACAACTAGAACAAAAACATGGATATGCTAATCCTTCCATAATAAGTTTTTTGGCAAAAGAAGCATATATATCTCTTCTTTCACTTTGAATATAGGGACCATATTCTCCATGATTAGGATACTCATCAAAATGAATATCTAAGTCATTAAAATCATTTATTATACCATTTATACCATCTTCTATTAATCTCTTTTGATCAGTATCTTCAATTCTTAAATAACAAATACCACTAGTTTGTTTAGCAAACCATGTATTAATTAAAGCATTCATCAAACTACCAATATGAACTTTCCCAGTAGGACTAGGAGCACTTCTTAATACATATGCACCTTCTTTTAAATTTCTTTTTTTATATAAATCTAAGTAATAATCATATTCATGCTTAACATTTGGTATTAAATAATTAGCATATTCTTTTATATTCATTTTTTCACCTTCTATAATAAAATGGCTGCCTAGATAGGATTCGAACCTATGAAGTGTCGGAGTCAGAGTCCGATGCCTTACCGCTTGGCTACTAGGCAAGCAACATAGAAATTGTATCATAACATAAATAAAATGTAAATATTTAAGATAAAAAAAGTACAGATATCCCTTATTACTGTACTTATATAAGGCATTTGCTATTGCCCTTTAGTTATATAGATTTACTTTATTATAAAGAGAACTGCACGAAAGCCATCACTCATGTCAGCACTGGTATAGTAACGATTGCTGTTTTATTATAATTTCCATTTACATATTTATGTGCTCCACTTGACATATCATATACTCCATAAATGTTTCCTGTAATACTATTTATAAATTTATATTACAATACATTTTTTAATATTTTCATCTATGGAACTACAACAGCATAGCAAAAGAAAAAATAGACAAGAATTAACTTATCTATTTGATTTCTAATTACTTTAAGATTTCAGTTACTTTACCAGCACCAACTGTACGTCCGCCTTCACGAATTGAGAATTCAGTTCCGTTTTCAACGGCAATTGGCGCGATAAGTTCAACTTCCATAGTAACATTATCTCCTGGCATAACCATTTCAACACCTTGAGGTAATTGTACTACACCTGTAACGTCTGTAGTTCTAAAATAGAATTGAGGACGATAGTTACTGAAGAATGGAGTATGTCTTCCACCTTCTTCTTTAGATAGTACGTATACTTCAGCTTTAAACTTAGTATGCGGAGTAACACTTCCTGGTTTAGCTAATACTTGACCACGTTCTACATCTTCACGAGAAATACCACGTAATAATACACCAGCATTATCTCCTGCTTCTGCAAAATCAAGTTGTTTTCTAAACATTTCAATACCAGTTACTACTGTTGATTTAGTAGGTTTTAATCCAACGATTTCTACAGTATCATTAAGTTTTAATTTACCTCTTTCAACACGACCAGTTACTACTGTTCCACGACCAGTGATAGTAAACACATCTTCGATGCTCATTAAGAATGGTTTATCAGTATCTCTTACTGGAGTTGGAATCCATTCATCAACAGCATCCATTAATTTATCAATAGCTTCTACATATTTAGGATCTCCTTCAAGAGCTTTTAATGCAGAACCTCTAATAATTGGAGTGTTGTCTCCATCGAAACCATATTCAGTTAATAATTCTCTGATTTCCATTTCTACTAGGTCTAATAATTCTTCATCATCAACCATATCACATTTGTTCATGAACACTACCATTCTAGGAACTCCAACTTGTCTTGATAATAAGATGTGTTCTCTAGTTTGAGCCATAGGTCCATCAGTTGCAGCAATAACTAGGATAGCTCCATCCATTTGTGCTGCACCGGTAATCATATTTTTAACATAGTCAGCGTGTCCAGGACAGTCAACGTGAGCATAGTGTCTTTTTGCTGTTTGGTATTCAACGTGAGCTGTGTTAATTGTGATACCTCTTTCTCTTTCTTCTGGAGCCTTATCGATATTTGCATAATCAACAAATTCTCCACCAAATTTTTCTGCTTGTCTTTTTGTAATTGCCGCAGTTAAGGTTGTTTTACCATGGTCAACATGGCCAATTGTACCAATGTTAACGTGTGGTTTTGAACGGTCAAATTTTTGTTTTGCCATAATTTTTTCCTCTCTTTCATATTGATTTACTATTCTATTTTACCAAATTTTTGGAAAAATACAAGTTATTTTAGTAATTTTATTAATATTTTTGATTAATTGCCACCATTTCTTTTAATAATAGTTTCAGCAATTGATTTTGGAACTTCTTCATAATGATCCATAGTCATTGTAAATGTTCCACGTCCTTGAGTATTAGAACGTAAGCTTGTTGCATAACCAAACATCTCTGATAGTGGTACCATAGCTTGGAAACTAATTGCATTGCCTCTTGCTTCTTGGCCTATTGGTTTACCACGACGTGATGTGATATCTCCCATAACACCACCTGTGTATTCTTCAGGAGCCACTACTACTACTTTCATAATTGGTTCTAGTAATATTGGTTTACATTTGTTTTTAGCTTCTTTTAAAGCCATAGATGCTGCAATTTTAAATGCCATCTCTGATGAGTCTACATCATGATATGATCCATCAAATAATGTACATTTAACATCTACCATTGGATAACCAGCAAGTACACCAGTAGCTAAAGCTTCTTGTAAGCCTTTATCTACAACACCAATATATTCTCTTGGTACTACACCACCAACGATATTGTCAACGAATTCATATCCTTTTTCAGGGTTTGGTTCAAATCTAACCCAAACATGTCCGTATTGTCCACGACCACCTGATTGTTTGATGTATTTTCCTTCACATTCTGCGGTTTGTGTTAATGTTTCACGATATGCTACTTGTGGTGCTCCAACAGTTGCTTCGACACCAAATTCTCTTCTCATTCTATCAACGATAATATCTAGGTGCAATTCACCCATACCTTCGATAACAGTTTGACCTGTTTCATGGTCAGTATGCATTCTAAATGTTGGATCTTCTTCCGCAAGTTTTTGTAATGCTAAAGCCATCTTATCTTGGTCATTTTTAGTTTTTGGTTCTACTGCTTGGGCAATAACTGGTTCTGGGAAGTCCATACCTTTTAAGACAACTGGGTTCTTTTCATCACATAGTGTATCTGCGGTAGTAGTATTTTTTAAACCAACAATAGCGGCAATATCACCACAGTAAACCTCATCGATTTCTTCACGGTGATTAGCATGCATTTGTAAAAGTCTTCCAACTCTTTCTTTAACGTTTTTAGTTGAATTTAGAATGTATGAACCACTTTTCAATGTTCCTGAATAAATTCTAAAGAATGTAAGTCTACCAACATAAGGGTCAGTCATAACTTTAAATGCTAATGCTGTAAATGGTTCATTATCACCTGGATGTCTTAAAACAACATTACCTTTAGCATCGGTACATTCAATTGCTTCAACATCAGTAGGTGCTGGTAAATAGTCGATAACGGCATCAAGTAATAATTTAACACCTTTATTACTTAAAGCATCACCACACATAAGTGGGAAGAATGTAACATCAAGTGTTCCTTTTCTTATTGCTTTCTTAAGTTCTTCTACTCCAATTTCTTCACCATCTAAGTATTTCATCATTAAGTCTTCGTCGTAATCTGCTACTGTTTCGATTAGTTGATTACGCATTTCTTTTGCTTTTTCTAGCATGTCACTAGGAATTTCGATTTCTTTTAAGTTCTCTTCAGGTTTGCCATCATATTCGTATGCTTTCATAGTAACTAAGTCAATAGTGCCTGTGAAGTCACTTTCAGCTCCAATTGGTAATTGAATTGCAGCGGTTTTAGCCCCTAAACGATCTTTGATTGTTCCTAGGCTATATAGGAAGTCAGCACCCATTTTGCCCATTTTGTTGGCAAATATGATTCTTGGTACTTTGTAGTCATTTGCTTGTCTCCATACTGTTTCGGTTTGAGGTTCAACACCAGCTTGAGCATCGATTAAGGCAACAGCACCATCAAGCACTCTAAGGCTTCTTTGTACTTCTATTGTGAAGTCAACGTGTCCTGGGGTATCAATGATGTTTAAACGATAATCTTTCCAAAAAGCAGTAGTTGCAGCACTTGTAATAGTAATACCACGTTCTTGCTCTTGAGCCATCCAGTCCATTTGTGATTCACCATCATGGGTTTCACCAATTTTATGAATCTTATGGGTATGGAATAAAATACGTTCAGTAGTGGTTGTTTTACCAGCATCAATATGAGCCATAATTCCTATGTTTCTTGTTTTCTCTAAACTTATTTTACGAGCCATATTATTTATAATCCTTTCATATTTTTATTGTTTTACCATCTGTAATGAGCAAATGCTTTATTAGCTTCTGCCATTTTGTGAGTATCTTCACGCTTTTTAACTGCCGCACCAGTACCATTTGAGGCATCGATGATTTCAGCCGCTAATTTTTCAGCCATACTCTTACCATGTCTTAATCTTGCATATTGAGCAAGCCATCTAAAACTTAATGCTTGAGCACGATCAGCTTTAACTTCAACTGGTACTTGGTAGTTAGCACCGCCAACTCTTCTTGTTTTAACTTCTAAAGCTGGTTTAATATTCTTCATTGCTTTTTCAAATACCACGATTGGTTCTTCATTAGTTTTTTCTTTTATAATATCAAATGCTTCATAAATGATTTTTTGAGCAGTTCCTTTTTTACCATCTATCATAATTTGATTTATTAACTTAGTAACAACTTTTGAATTATATATTGAATCAGGTAATACATCTCTTTTTACTGCACGTTTCTTACGCATTTTAGTTCCTCCTTTCAGGGTATAATATTAATTAATCAATTATTTGTTTATTTTTTAGGTTTTTTTGCACCATATTTAGAACGACCTTGCATACGGTTTTGTACACCTGCAGTATCCATTGTACCACGAATAATGTGATAACGAACACCGATTAAGTCCTTAACACGGCCACCTCTAATTAAAACAACACTGTGTTCTTGTAAGTTATGACCAATTCCTGGAATGTAACAAGTTACTTCCATACCATTAGATAATCTAACACGGGCATATTTTCTTAATGCTGAGTTTGGTTTCTTTGGTGTCATGGTTCCAACACGAACACATACTCCTCTTTTTTGAGGGGCATTTAAAGAAGTATTCTTTCTTTTTAAAGTATTTAAACCAATTCCTAAAACTGGTGATTTACTTTTTCTGTTTTTCTTACTTCTTCTGTTCTTAATTAATTGATTTATTGTAGGCATATTAACCCTCCTTTCATACACACACCCCGGTGTTTCATTTTTCTTTTTAAAGATAAGTTTTGTCTTACTTGCAAAATACAAGCAAAAACAAAACCTATACAGGTAAAGAACATAGTTAATATATCAAAGATAAAGGTTTTTGTCAATTACTTTTTAACTATTTTTTAATTTTTTTTCTTGATTTTCTGTTTGATACCTGTTTGATATTTATTTAAATGTTTTCGTGTCTAAAATGATTATATAAATAGAAAATATATTCAATTTCACAACTACATATGCATTCTATAACTACATATATAATCATATGCTTACCTCTATTAAATTATCCCACTTTTTAAACAAATTTCTATAATTATTTACATTATTTTTCTTTCCTATCAAAGTTTTTTTGGAAATTTAAACCATTTTTATTGCTTTTATTTTTCATGTTTCTGGTTAAAAATATATTTTTATTTACTCAAATTAGGTAATAATCTACATTTTTTCTAAATTTACTCATATCCTATAATGAAAATAAAGAAGGGGTGGATTATATGTGCAATAATGATAATAAAAATTGTGAAAATTGCATTGCAGATATTCTAAAGGTTATCTATATTCTACAACAAAGTGTTTGTCCTAGTGATACTTGCTTAGAATCATGTGATCGTGGTTTCTTAGGTCAAAGTTGTGCTACAGTATGCAACACTAGACCAGTGATGTTATATACCTGTGGTAGCAATGGTACACCATGGGCAATGTCTACTACTAAAACAGAAAATGGAACTACTTCAACAGTATTTAGAGTCGAAAAACTAGATGGTTGCTGTGCAACATTTAGGGTTCTCGAAAAAAATCCTGATCAAGAAAGTGTGTACCCATATGTTGCTACAAATTCATTTTTCACAATGAATTTAGGTTGTGTATGCTGTCTTAGATGCTTAGATGACACTTTTGTAGAATGTATTTAAAAAGGAACTTTTCGTTAGTTCCTTTTTTCTTTATAAATATCCTTAATATCACTGATATTTATGTATTCATTATCCATAGTTATTAATTTATCTTTAGTTTTTCCAATAATTTTTTTATTTATCGTTCCATCCTTTAAAACAATAGTAACATTTGCTTTATAGATATAATCGTTTGAATGCAAAATATCATATATTTTTCTGTCAACACTTCGGTAATCAGTAATATTTTTTTTGACAAAATTATTCATTAAATTGCTTTGATTACTAATCTTAGTACCATTCTCATATAATGTTGAATATACTTTTTGACTATTATTTATTTCTTTATTTATTGGACTTTTGTACATGTTTCCTTTTTCTTTCACCTTTATCACCTAATTTATTTTATTCAAAATGGTTAAATTTATGATAAAATAGATAATGAAATGGTATAATATAGATAGATGAATGGTGATTTTATGAAGAATATATCAAAGTTTAAAGTAGAGAAAGGTATTTTAATACCTATTATAATTTTTATGGTAATTAGTATTGTTACAGTTTTCAGTGCCAAATCTTTATTACCTGATTATCAAGCTAACATATGGCTTAAGCAAGGTTTGTGGTATTTAATTGGTTTTGGTATTGCTTATTTTATCATGTCTTTGGGCAATGATTTTTTATATAACGCTTCCTATGTCCTCTACGGATTTAATGTGATATTGCTCATTTTGGTTTTGTTTATTGGAAAGGAAGCAAATAATTCTAAATGTTGGTTTGATATCTTTGGTGTTGGTATTCAACCGAGTGAATTTATGAAGTTTAGTTTAATCATTTTACTCAGCCGATTAATGAATGAATATAATGTTAAAAATACCAATCCTAGTATCCAAACAGAGTTTAAATTTTTACTTAAAATTATGATTCTCGTTTTTATTCCTTCTGCTTTAACCTTTATTGAACCTGATACTGGGGCTGTAATAATTTATTTGGTCATTATGTTTGCCATCTTATTCATTGGCGGAATCAGGAAAAGGTGGTTTGCACTAGCATTAGGAACACTTATTTTTCTTGTTGGTTCTTTATTTATCATATTCTTCTTCAATAAAAATTTATTTATCAAATTTTTTGGGACTTCTTTTTTCTATAGAATTGACCGAATTCTAAATTGGTCTTTAGGCGATGGTGGCCAACTCAACAAATCCTTAATTGCTATTGGTTCCTCAGGTATTTTGGGTCATGGGTTCAATCATACGCCACTATATTTTCCTGAGCTACAAACCGATTTTATCTTTGGCGTTTATGCTTCTAATTTTGGGTTTCTTGGCTCAATAATGTTAATTCTTCTTCTTATTATTTTTGACATGAATCTAATCTCTAGTGCGTCAAAAACATATGATAGCAAAGATAAATACGCCATCGCGGGTATAATAGGAATGCTGGTTTTTCAACAAATTCAAAATATTGGCATGACTATTGGACTACTGCCTATTATGGGAATTACCTTACCATTTATCAGTTATGGTGGTTCTTCTCTAATCAGTTACATGCTACTTGTTGGAATTATTTTTAACGTGTCCAATCAAAGTTTAAGATACACCAACTAATACCAAACTCGCACCGCCTCACGGCATATGGTGCTGTCTGCATATAAAGACAATTTTTGGTTATCTTTATAGCAGATGTTTTCGACATGTGCTGCCGAATTTTTATTTTTTTAATTTTTAACTCTTTTGAATTTTGCTACGCTGTTGTAATTCTTTGATTTAATTTAACTATCATCAAAATTTAGTTTAAACGAGTAAAATTTATTCATGTCATTTTCTCCTTTCTTGATATATCCACTATACTACAAGAAGGAAAATAAAGTCAAACTGCAGAAATTAAAAAACGCCCGGTTGTTTTTTTAATTTTGGATGGTTTTTGTGTCAGTTTTTAACAAACGCCCGTGTAGTTTTTGAATTTTGGTAATTTTGATATTTTTTTAAAATTTTTTATTTTTTTATGATAATAGCATAGCAAGGAAAAAAATCAGATATTATTATTTACTCTACTTTTTCACATAAATATTAAAAATTATTCATATATTTAATTGGGTGGATAATATGAATGTTCTTATTAATAAGTTTTTGCTTTTTGGTTTTATTGGCTGGTTTTTGGAAATTATATGTATTTCTCGTACAAAGCATAAATTATCTAATAATCATTTTTTATATACTCCAATTTGTCCTATGTATGGCCTTGGTGGTTTGTTTATTTCTCTTGCCATATCAAACATTAACAATTATTTGCTTGTATTTCTTGTCGCTGGTTTAATTGCTATTACGGTTGAATATAGTGTTAGTTATTTTATGGAGAAACTCTTTCATACTAGATGGTGGGATTATTCTTACAAAAAATATCACATTAACGGAAGAATTTCTTTAACAACATCCATTGACTTTGGCATTCTGGGCATTTGCATTAAAATAATGGATAAATTTCTAAGTTATAATTTTAATTATAGTTATCTTATTCTATCTATTGTAATTATTGATTTAATTATTTCTACTATTATTACTTATAGGATTACTAATAAGAAAAAATATCATAATAATATTTTATCTAAATATATTGAATTTAAGTTAAGTAATTTGCCTTAAATTACATTTTTATTGGATTTACATCTAATTCAATATTTACTTTGTTGTTAGTTTTGTAAATATTGTCTATATTTTTTAACATTGGAAATAATATTTTGCTATCTTTATATTTGATAATTATTTGAAAATGATAGATATTATTTACTTTAAATGGATTAGATAAACTTGGTCCTAATATAATTAATTGACTATCTTTATTTGTATTTAAATACTTTCCTATTTTATTTGCCGATTCTTGAGCACAGCTATAATCTTTAGATACTATTTTCACTAAGGCCAAATAATAATATGGAGGGTATTTTAATTTTTTTCTAATATTCATTTCCATATTAAAGAATGCCTCATAATTATGTTCCTTTGATAATGTAATTGCATAGTGGTTTTCGTTGTATGTTTGAATAACTACTTCTCCTTCTAATTCGTCTCTTCCTGCTCGTCCTGATACTTGCGATAATAAATCAAAAGTATATTCACTGCTTCTAAAATCAGGTAAGTTTAATGAAGTATCTGCATTAACAACTCCTACTAGAGTTACTCTAGGAAAATCAAGTCCTTTAGCAATCATTTGAGTTCCTACTAGAATATCATATTTATCATTAGCAAAATCTTCTATTATTTGTTGATGCATTCCTTTTTTAGATGTTGTATCTAAATCCATTCTTATTACTCTAGCATTTTCAAATATTTTTTTGAGTTCTTCTTCTAGTTTTTGTGTTCCTACGCCATAGTCTTGCATATCACTTTCATGACAATTTGGACAAGTACTAATATTCTTACTACCATATCCGCAGTAATGGCATCTTAGGGTATCACTTGTTTTATGGTATGTTAAAGTAATATCACAATTAGGACATTTTACTGTATAACCACAATTTTGGCAAGTAAGCATAGAAGAATAACCTCTTCTATTTAAAAGTAATATTATTTGTTCTTTTTTATCTAGTTTTTCTTTGATTTTGGCTATTAATGGATTAGATAAAAAACTATTGTTTTTCTTAATTTCTTTTTTCATATCTACGATAGTTACTTTAGGTAAAGCTTTATGGTTTGCTCTTTTAGATAATTTTAATAAATGATAATTTCCTTTTAAACTTCGTGCATAACTTTCAATAGTAGGTGTTGCACTTCCTAGTATCAGTGGTATTTGATGGTATTCACTTCTTAAAGTTGCGACATCTTTAGCATTATATCTGGGATTACAATCTTGTTTATAACTCTGAGAATGCTCTTCATCAATAATAATGATACCAAGATTTGGCAAAGGTGCAAATATAGCACTTCTCGCACCGATAACAATACTAACTTGACCTTCTCTTATTTTGCGGTACTCGTCATACTTTTCATAATCGGTAAGTCCACTGTGAAGGACTGCTATCTTATCTCCAAAAATATTGGTAAATCTTCCTATTATTTGGGGAGTTAAACTGATTTCAGGTACTAAAATAATAGCACTTTTGCCTCTTTCTAATACTTCTTTTATAGCATCAATATATACTTCTGTTTTTCCACTCCCAGTTACTCCATATAATAAATATGTTAAACATTTATCTAAATTATTTTTTATTTCATTACTAGCCCATTTCTGTTCTTCATTCAATACTACTTTTTTATAAGTACTATCACTTCTATATTTGTAGCGGTACTTCTCTTCGTATATAGTTTGAATTAATTCTTTTTTTAATAAAGTATTAATTGTAGAATCTAAATTAGTTATTAATATTCTTTCTTCTTTTAATAATCTTTCTAATATTTCCTTTTGTTTTTTATATTTGGTTTGATTTATATATTCTATTATTATATCTTTCTCTTTATTTAAAATAATATATCTATCTTTTTTTATATTAATATTGACTTTATTTTTTGCCTTTAAAGCTTTTGGTAACATAGCTTGATAAGCACTTATAAGACTGCATAAGGTCATTTCTTTTATTTTTTTTCCTAAATATAATAACTCAGGATTAAGAATAGCATCAGTATCTACTAAAGATATTATTTCTTTAAGTTCATAGTTTTCTTCACACACGCTTTTTATTTCTAGCACAAAACCCTCTAAAGTCATGGATCCAAAAGGTACCTTTACTCGAATACCTATTTTTACATCATTAATTAAATTACTAGGAATAATATAGGTAAATAATTTATCAACACTTTTGGCCCCTATTTCTATTAAAACACTTGCATACATAGATACCATCCTTTCCTTATTTAATGAAAATATGATATTTCAAATATATCATAGCTAGTCATTATTGTCAAGATTGTTTTAAACGTTTGTTTGAATATTTTTTCCTTTAAAAAGGTGGCCTATATCCACCTTGAACTGCTTACATCTAATACTTCCTCTTTTTGAAAACTATTTGTAAATAAGATTATCGTTTTAATCACATTCTTGATACTATTTTGATTATCTAAAGATACTGCATCAGCATCAAGTAATTTACTTAGCCCTTTTTTATATCTTTTATCTTTTACATACAGATATAATGATTTATCAATAGCATTAATGACTTTAAGTTGTCTCTCATCATTAGGATCAGCCGAAAAAATTAAATCACGATACCAATCGATTAGTATTTGAGACAAACTATCTCCTTCCTCATATTCATAATTAACAATATTATCATAATAAGGACAAGTACTTAAAATTTTTCTAACTAAAGAATAATCTATTGTTTGAGTTTGAACCATTATTATCACCTATCTCCCGGGGCTATTATTACTTATGATTAAATTATAGCACGGTAAATTAAATAGTTCAATACATTAGACACTTTTTGTGTCAAATATGCTTATTTTCGTGGTTATCTACCACCCATGGAGCCTCCGCCCCCTCCACCGAAGGAACCTCCTCCTCCGCCTCCTGAAGAAAATCCACCTCCTCCAGAAGAATAACTTTCAGCATCTCTTCTAGCACTTGAAGCTGCCGAAGTACTGGTGATAGACATATTGTTTATAAATATTAGAGTATCATAATCAAGACCATTACCCATTTGTTCTATTACTTCAGGATACATATTTTTAAGTTGTTTTGCAACCTTTGAGGCAATACCAAAAAGATAAGCAAACATTAAATATTCATCCCAAAGTTTAACTTCCAATACCTCTTTAGTATTCATTTGAGAAAATTCGATTAAAAACTTTTTTAAACCATATAATTTCTTAGTTTCTTCGTAAATAGTATCATCCATAACATTTTTATACTTACATTCTTCTTTATTAGTCCTTTTATAAATATGTCCTTCACTTTTTAGTTTATCTAAATAATCATTAGATATTTTATTAAATATACCAAGAAATTTACTATAATTTTTCCTTGCCCATTTTTCTAGTTCGTTACTTTCTAAATATCCATCCTTACTAGCTTCATACATCATATTAAACAATTTCTTTTCATTCTCATTATCAAATGTGGGATTCATTGTTAAATCAATAATACTTACTTCTTTTTTTAGTAATCCCTTCTTTTCTTTTGTAAATTTTATCTTATCATTCTTTACCCATTTTAATATAATTGCCCCGAATATATTCGTTGTTTCATAACCACCAAAATGATTTATATTAATTAAAGTATTCGCATAATATATATCTTTATTACAAGGTATTTCTCTAAACATCATAGTATCTTTATAACTGATAGTTTTATTATTTTTAAATCCATATTTAGAAGAACTTATTGCCTTATAAATAAGTGTAGTTATTCCTCCAAATACAAGAAGTTGAAAAATTATCACTATATATGGTAATATTCTAGCAAAAAGTGATGGGTTATAATAACTATCATCATAGTCATAATCAAAACTACCTTCCTTTGCATCTCCAAGTACTTCTTCAAAATTATTAAAATATTCTACTTTATAATCAGTACTAAAAGTATTTAAAGGAAATTTAGCTAACAAAACAACATATTCATCATCTAAGCTACCATCATTAGACATAAGAATTGTTCCATCTTTTACATAAGCATATCCTTTATAACCATATCCCCATACATCTAAATTATCAGGAAAATCATAATAACTTTTAACAGTTACCTCAAAACTATCCGCGGTAAACTTTGGAAATAAAGTAAAATATAAAACTTGAGCATCTTCGGTATTAAAAATATAATTTGATATATCATAAGTAAGAATAAAGGTATGAGATTTCATATCCTTTTTACCAAAACACAATTCTAATCCATTAGATATATAATTAATACCATAATAACCCGCTTTTTCTTCTATGCTACCATTAACATTCCAAGTACTTTTATATGAAAGTTCCTTATTATCCATAAAAACTTTATAATTGGTTAATTTAGACTCTCCAAGATTTAATATTTGTTTATACCATTCACTCCCAGAATCTGCCTTTACTTTCCAAGTTTCTTTAATATTAGCATTCCCATCTTTATTAATAAATACTTCCATTTTAATATCATAAATATGGTCTGCATTTACTTTAAAAGGTAATAATACCATCAATAACAATAAGAAATATTTATATTTTTTAAACATCCTCATCACTCCCTTTTAACTTTTTCCTTATTTTTTTATAATCAGGCATATATTTTTCTACCAAACTCCAAAACTTTTTAGAATGATCATGATAAATATAATGCGATAATTCATGAACAATAACATAATCTAAACATTCATATGGATAATTAATTAAAGTAATATTTAAAGTTATAATATTATCCTTATAATTACATACTCCCCATCTAGTTTTCATTTTTCTTACTCTTATCCTAGTATCAGGTAATTCTTCTTTAAACATATTAATATAATATTTTACTCTTTCTTCTACTCTTTCTCTAAATATTTTATTTAAATAAATATTTACTTCCTTTATACTTTTGGCTTCGATAATATTACCTTTTATCTCTATCTTTTTAATACTATCATTGATAATAATATAGTTTTTAGTACCAAATATTATATACTCATTTTCATTTAGTTTTTCTGTCTTATTTTTTTTAATTCTCGTATTTAACATCTTCGTAATAGACTTGATATTATCATTTATTAATTTATTTATGTATATTTTAGGTACTAAAGCATTCGTAGTTACAATAATATCTAAATTCTCGTCTATCCTTATATAAGTATTCTTAATTCTCTTCTTTTTTATAATTATATTATATTGGTTATTATCGATGGTAAGCTTATCCACGGCCTCCACCACCACCGAAGCCTCCTCCGCCTCCACCAAACGATGCACCCCCACCAAATCCACTTCCATTTGAATTAGCAGAAGCAGCTGTTTGAGCAGTTGTAATAGCCTTGGTTAAACTTCCCGTAATACTATTACCAAATCCCATATGATAAGTATAGAATATTGGTGATGTATTTATCGTATCTTCATCATAATTAAGTTCTTTTATTTTCATATTCATAGCTTTTTCTACCTTATCAGCAATACCAAAAACAGTAGCAAAAACCAAATATTTTTCCCAAAGATGTATTTCTAATATCTCTTTATCATTAAATCTACCAAAATCAAGTAAAAATTTTTTAAAGGCCATCCACTTAGCATAATCTTCACATCCTTTAATAGTCCTTTTTTTAGCCACGGCAAAGTATACTATTCCAAAAATAGATATAATTAAAACAAAATAAACCAATGCATTATTCAAATTTAAACCGAGTACTAAAGAAAATATACCAAGACCAAGTAAAGAATATAAAATTCCTATTGCTTGTTTTGAACCTATATTTTCATAAAAATTCTCTTCTTTCCCTTTTTCTATTACTTTATTCTTCCATTCAGTATACTTCTTTATAAATGAAGTATATTCTTTCTTACTAGCCTTTTTAATATCTTCACTCGTTACAGACACACCATTTCCTACTTCATTAATAAGAAAATCTATTAAAACCTCTTCTGTATCTGTAAGATTATCTTTATTACTCATAGTAATTCTAAACTTATTCTTATCATTTATATCCATTTCTACCTTTAAATTCTTCTTCCTAATAAGTTCCATCACCGATGCCGATAAATATTCAGGTTTAATATTTGAAGTAGATAATAAATATCCTAGTATCTCAGGACCATATGTAGTGGGAATATCACGCATATATTCATTATTAAACTTAGCCTTATATTCTTTATCATATTTCTTATAAAAATTATAACCAATAAGAATAAAGCCTAATACCCAAGCTCCTTCAATTATATTAGCAATTAATATTTTAATTCTAGCTTTTTTTCTCAAATTATTTTGGATCATAGCCTGTTCCTCTTCAAATTTTAAAATATTATCCAAAGCCATAACATTAGTTTTCTTCTTATTATCAGGTACTAATTCATTATCAAAAACAACACGCATATCTATCTTTGTATTAGCATTTAAAAAATCCCATTCACCGTATACCGTATGCTTATCTAATATTTTATTCATCCCATTCGCAGGACCATGAGTAAATACTCTCAATTCCTTAGAATCACTAGGTAAATTTACTCTTAACTTAATATCACTGATATCCTCGCTCCATTCAAAGTTAAAAAGTAATTCGGCAATATCTTCGTGAGTTATTACTAAATCAGTTACACGATAAGCAATAACAAATGCCTTATTATTTGAAGAATGATTATATATTTTTATCTCTTTCTTATCTCCATTATCAAAATATTCATAATAACCAGACATTCCATTTTCACCATTTGTAGTTAATTCATAACATGCATAATCATCATTGGCATAAGAAAAATCAGTAATACTTCTTTTTTCTTCTGTAACACAAATATCTGTTATATCAAAAGCATTATAAATATCAGTCTTATAATAATCATTTGGATTATCCCCTTTAAACTCTTTATTATTTCCCTTTAAAAAAAGATTACGATATAAATAATTATAACTACCAGATAAGTCAATATATTCTCTAAAAGTAGCACTTCCATCCTCATTAACAGTTACATCAATATAATATTTATTCGTACCATCGGCATAAACCAAAGAAGGTATTATCAGTAACATAATTAAAAATATTAATCTTTTTTTCATTTCCACTCAACTCCTAAATATAATTATAATATATATAATTAAAAGGCCTACATTGTAAGCCTTATTCAAATGATACTTTTGGTACTTCTTTTTCTTTTTCTTCAATTTTAAAGAACTCATAGACTTCAAACTTAAACATATTAGCAATAATATTTGATGGAAACATTTGCACTAAATTGTTATAAGTTAAAACAGTATCATTATAGAATTGTCTAGCATAGCTAATCTTATCTTCAGTATCTTTTAAATCATTTTGTAAACTAATGAAGTTTTGGTTAGCCTTTAATTCAGGATAAGATTCACTTAGTGCAAATAACTTATTTAAAGCACCTGTTAATTGATTATTAGCTTCGATTTCTTCATTAATTGAGCCAGCACTGACAAACTTATTTCTAGCCTCGATCACTTCAGTTAAAGTATTTTTTTCATGTTTAGCATATCCTTTTACTGTTTCAACTAGATTAGGAATTAAATCTGCTCTTCTTTTTAATTGAACATCTATCTGAGCCCATTGATCTTTTACTTTATTTCTTGAATTAACTAACTTGTTATAAACTCCAATTCCATAAAAAACAAGTAAAATAATAACTGCAAATATGATAATAATAACTGTCGCTGTTGTTGATAAACCGCCCATTTGCATACCTCCTTTTATATATTAAGTATACTATTAAAATAATAAATTTACAAGTACTTTTTTATGACATTTTTATATTTTTTTCGCTACCCGAGTTTTAGTTCTTAACAATATTATTAATAGTTATAATACTTTATAAATAAAATCATATTATAGCATTAGTAACATCGCTAAAATTTCTGCTTAATTATTATCATTATAATCTAAAGAATTTAAAATGTCAATAATTTTTTATACATTTGTTCGAATTCTTTTAAGTAAAAAAGATTAGAGTTTGCTCTCTAATCTACTTTTTTAGCTGCCATTTATAGAGCTGGCTTCACTCACTTTTTTAGCTGCCATTTATAGAGCTGGCTTCACTCACTTTTTTAGCTGCCATTTATAGAGCTGGCTTCACTCACTTTTTTAGCTGCCATTTATAGAGCTGGCTTCACTCACTTTTTTAGCTGCCATTTATAGAGCTGGCTTCACTCGCTTTTTTGTTGCTACATAAGTAGCATTATTATTATATGCATAAACTGCACAACATAATCACTTATGTGTAACTAATATACCACGATTACATGATTTTTGCAACTATTTTTATTCATAAATCGTTATTATCATTCAAATTGGCCAACTACATATTCTATTGGTTTGTATACAGTTCCAGTAAACCATACCTCACTAGAATTTTTATCTCTAATTATAAACATATATGGTTTATCAAAGTCTAAATTTATCTTTTCTACTGGCACATCATACAAATAATCAAAACCACAAGGAGGACCACCACCCCAACCTCCTAATTCAGTAACTGCAGCAGCTTTTATTCCTTCATTAGCAAATTCAATATTTATTTTTTGTTTTGCCTGTTCAATATAGTTTTTACTTGAAGATATATTAGATAAATCTGCTTTATTAGAATCAAATACATTAGTTATTCCTAACTTTTGTAAATCTTCCTTTACATTTAATTCATAATCAAATTTAAACATTGGAATATTACCACGTATTTCTGTGATAACCCCTTCTTTAAAGCTTTCTAATTTAATAGGTTTTAATTTATTAATTATAGCATTAATTTTAAATGCATTTGTATTTTTAATATAATTATCAAGACTATCATTCTTAGGCATAATACCTACATATTGTAGGGTTATTCCATTATATTCTTTTAAATCTTTAGCAAAAACTTTAATATCATTATCAACATAAAACTCAAAATCAGTTGAACTTTTAAGATCTTTATATCCTTCATTAATTTCTTTTATATAATTATTAACATATGTTTCTACATCTAAATCTTTTCCTGGATGACAACTTTCTTCTTCATAGTTTTCACTATTTAACCAATTTTGATATCTTTTTGTAATATTATCTCTTATATTTTGTTCTCCAAAAATGTTTACAATATCATATTTATTAGCAACTGTTAGTATTTCTAATGTATCAACACTTTGATTTCCATCAAATTCTTTTGGCATATGCCCGTCTCTACTAGCAGCATGATAATTTTTATGGCTTGATAACGTATAATCAACAAAAACCCAACCATCAACACCACTAATAACATTAACCCATTCCATATCTATTGCTAAAGCGTTAGCTAATATAAAATTATTTTGAGAAACATCATCAAATAAATTATTAATTAATTTAAATGTTTTATTACTTACCCATGAATTTAGTTTATTAGGAGTTTTAAATGAATCAAAAATAACTTCAGCATTGTATTTATTAGATAATGTATTAATATAAGAATCTTTTATTGAATCTTTAAAAGAATCTCTTATAAATAAAGCATTAGCAAATGACATATTAGAATTATTAGAGTATTTTTTAGCATTATAATCCCCTATTACACTAGATATTTGTTTCTTTGTTTTGCCATTAGCACCTTCATTAAGCATTGATAAAGCATATTTTATAGATAAAGGACTATATACTTTATTTTTTCTTTCATTTTCTAATTGTAAAAAATATAAATCAAAATCTTCTAAAGAATTACCAGATAATTTATATTTATTATTATAGTTTTCATCAGATAAATCCTTGTCTTTGTCTTTATCGGTTAATGAATTATCATCTTTTTTGTCCCCTACTTTACTAGTTGTTGTATTATTATCTTTTATTTTAAAGAAATAAATACAACCAAGGGTTGCCACGATTAATAAAACAATAGCAATTATTATAATTTTCTTTTTCTTATTTTTCTTATTTTTATTAACATTTGTTGTATCAGTTGTTGTATCATTATTCTTATTTGTTGTTGTCTCATTTGTTGTATCATTATTCATATTTGTTGTTGTCTCAGTTGTTGTATCATTATTCTTATTTGTTATTGTCTCATTTGTTGTATCATTATTCATATTTGTTGTTGTCTCATTTGTTGTGTTATTTTCGTTACTTTCCATTTTCTTATTCTCCTTACAATAAACATAATAACATTACATTAACTCATTGTCAACAAAAAAAAGACAAGAAATTATTTAAGTTATATAAAAATTACTTTTTGCTTTTCTTATCCTCTTTTTTTATTTCCTTTATTTTATCTTGATTTTCTTTACTAAAACCTATTAAAATATTTTCATTCTTATTATGTATCTCATTTAATATATCTAGTAATCCATCACTATCATTAGTATTTGAGGCTACTTCATATGTCTTATGATTCTTAGTATATACTACTATACTATTTTTTACTGTAAAACCATATGTCTTTAAGGTATTATGATATGCCCAAAGAATATTATCATAAGATATTACCTTAAATCCATTTACTCTACTAATAATATTATTGTCAGTTAAATAAATGTTTTCCTTTTTATAATACTTAGTACTATCTTTTAACATCTCTTCCTTTAATAATTTAACATCATATTTTCTAACATTTTTCTTATAAGAAATAGTATCTACAATATAACAAATTATCAAAATAATACTTAATACTAATAAACCAACACCAATTCCTATTAAAATACCTACTGTTTTACTACTGGGCTTAACTGTCTCATCCAAGTATGTTTTTCCTAAATAATCTTCATAATTAGATTTATCTATCTTAGTACCAAAACATTCCTCAAAACTATTTATTGCAACATTCTTAACATCTTCTCCTATATTATAAATATAACCCTTTAACTTATATTCAAAATTATCTGGATCCTTATCTGCAAGTTCTTTTAATTTTTGATATGTTTCCTTAGTAATCCTAGCTACAAAAGTATAACCATCTTTATCCTGAACAAAGTAATAATCTAAATTACTATCATCATTCACCGCGAACTTAATTGCATATACTATTGTTACTTCCGCATAAGTATTATTCTTATCTTCACCCTTTGCAATTAACTCATTATAATCTTTTGGTATATCAGTAATCTTTTTATTATCAATTCCATCTCCTACCAAAATCATAACTATTGCTATAACAAAAGCAATAAATGCATATAATAAAAGTTTAGTCTTAGATTTAAAAAACTTTTTTATTTCATCTCTTTTCATAACATTTCCTCCATTTAAATAACATGATTTTTTCTTAAACGCTTATAGTTGTTTTGGGCAAACTATTTTATTATTTTTTTCTTTGCACTAAAACGCGAGAGCAATAGCCATACTTAAATACTTAAAAGTAAAAATTCTAATCCTACTTCACCATTAACATTACCTAATTTAATATCTTTATCTAAATTAGCTAATTTTAAAATAATATCTAATATTTCCTTAACACTATAACTATAACACATATTCCTAGCTAACTTAACAGGATAAGGATGTACTTCTAATTCCTTAGCAATTTTATCATCACTATAACCATCACTTATTAGTTTCTTAACCTGATATAACAAAATATATTTATTTGCTAGCATATTAATAATCATAATAGGATCACTTTCAAGTAAACATTCATGATATAATTTTAACATCTTATCCTTATCCTTATTCGTAATAGAATCCACTAAAGCAAATAAACTACTATCAATATTCTCATTAATAAGTAAATCAATACTATTTTTATCTATTACCTTATCTTCTAACTTAAATAACATCAACTTATCTAATTCATTATTTATAGAAAATAAATTATTCCCTACCTTATTTAAAATCATCCTAGCATCGCTCATATTTATTTGATAACCATTCTCCTTTAAATAAGATATTATATAATTAGTATCAACATCTTTTTTATTTAAATCAATAACATTACCCTTATCACTCATTACCTTAGTAATCTTTTTCCTATTATCTATCTTATCACTAAGTAAAGTAAATACTAAATAAGACTTATCATTATAATTATTTAAATAATTAATTATCTTATCCGTTAAAATATCATTACTAGAAGTAAATATATTAGCATCATTTACTATAATTAACTTAGTATCACTAAAAAGATTAAAAGTATTAGCATCCTCTAAAATATTATCAATACTATCTTCATTCAACGAATACCTAATAATACTATTATTATCTATCTTATTTTTTTTTATTATCTTATCTATTTCCTTATCTATTAAATATTTATCTACCCCATATATTAAATAATTATTATTCATTACGGCCTCCTACGTAACCATACCCTATCCCTAATTTAGGTTTAACCCCCTTATACTTAAATAACTCACTGACACTTACAATTTTATAACCTTGTTTCTTTAATTCAGGTATCACCATCTCTACAGCATTTAAGGTAGCCACATAAGTATCATGCATTAAAATTATATCACCATCACTAACATATTTTAATATTTTATCCTTAATCTTATTAGAATTATGATATTTCCAATCCAAAGTATCTATATTCCATATAATAATCGGCATCGTACTAAGCTTCTTAATTCTTTTATTCATTGCCCCATAACTGGGTCTTAAAAACATTGGCTTAATACCTGTTTTATTATAAATAACTTCATTCGTTAAATCTATTTCCTTTAATATCTCTTTATCACGTAATTTAGTTAATTCCTTATGTGAATAAGTATGATTCCCTATATCCATACCATTTTTAACTAAAACATCCATTGTCTTAGCATATTTCTCTATCTGATTTCCCACTAAGAAAAAAGTAGCCTTAGAATCATACTTAACTAAAGTATTAACTATCTTAATCGTATTATAACTAGGACCATCATCAAATGTAAAAGCCACCATCTTATCACTCTTTGTATAATTTAAAATATCATAATTATCTTCCTCAAAAACTCTTTTTTTAATAATATGATCTAATTCATAATCATAATTAATCTCATAAATATTTTCCTTAATTGTATTTAACTTAGTTACATATTCATAAAACTTAATAAAAATATTATTATCTTTAATGTCATAATCATAATCAATAAACAAATCACCATTATCTAAAATAATAGTATTAATTCTTTCACTCAAATAATTATCTACATAATTATCTACCTTATCATTATTAAAATAAGGATAATTTATCAAATATGAATAAGTGTTTTCTTCTTTTTTTATTATCTTATTAATAACATCATGCTTATTAATTAAAGAACAAAATACAAACAAAAACAATATAATTAATACTAAAAATATAATTATTAATAAGTGTTTTCTCTTTATCATTATATTCACCTATCTAATTATATTTTTATAATACTAGGTTATTATCTTTTTTCTAGTAAATCTTTAAATATTTTAGAAGTTGCACTAGGATTAGCGCGTCCTTTAGTCTCTTTCATTACTTGTCCAATAAAGAAATCTAAAACATTTCTTCCTTCTTTATACTTTAAAACCATATTAGGATTATTATCTATTATCTTATTAGCCATATCAATTAACTCTTCAGTATTATTCATACTAGTTATATTTAATTCCTTTATTAAAACAATTGGATCCTTATCTTCTTCTAAAGCCTTAGTTAATACTTCTTTTGCTTGTTTAGAAGTAATATTACCTTCCTCTACCTTCTTAATAAGATTAACTAACATATCTGGTTTAACTGATATTTCTAAAATACTCTTATCACTCTTATTTAAATAAGATAAAATAATATTATTAAGTAAATTAACTAAACTTTGGATATTTTCACTTGAAGTTAATAATTCCTCAAAATAATTAGAAATATCCTTATCCTTAGCAAGCAAATTAGCATCCTTAAATGAAATATTATAATTAGATACATATTTCTTAATTCTATCAAATTGTAACTCTACCTTATTAGCAAGAACATCATTAATTAAAGATTCATCTATCTTAACATTAGGAATATTTGGCTCAATAAAATATTTATAATCAAGGGCATCTTCCTTACTACGCATAGATATAGTAGTCTTAGTAGAATCATCATACCTTCTTGTTTCTTGTTTTATCTTTTTACCTTGATTCAATAATTCTGTTTGTCTCTTAACTTCATATTCGATAGTCTCTTTTACTCCTGTAATAGAATTAACATTCTTAACTTCAACCTTAGTACCTAATTTAGTATCATTTTCCTTCATTAAAGAAACATTAACATCACATCTTATTTGCCCCTTGTCAATTCTAGCCTCAGCGACATCTAAATATAAGAATAAATGCCTCAAATAATCTAAAAACGCTAAAGCCTCTTCCTTAGAATACATACAAGGTTCAGTTACTATCTCAATAAGTGGTGTCCCACATCTATTATAATCAAGTAATGAAAAACTAGAGTAGTGGTCTATACTAGCCGTATCCTCTTCCAAATGAATATCATGGATTAATATTTCTTTTTCTTCTTCACCTACATATATCTTAAACTTACCATTTACTCCAAAAGGCATATGACTTTGAGTGATTTGATAACCCTTAGGTAAATCAGGATAAAAATAATTCTTTCTATCAAAAACTAACCTACTAGCAAGTTCACAATTTAAATGTGATGCAAGTAATAAAGCTTCATAAACCGAATACTTATTTAAATTAGGAAGAATACCTGGCATCCCTAAATCAACAACATTAACATTAGTATTAACCTCTTCACTATAAGCATTCCTTCCCTTAGAAAACACCTTACTTTTACTCTTCAACTCACAATGAACTTCTAATCCAATTACTGTCTTATACATCATTATCCCCCCTTGCAATAATATCATGATTACCTAACTTATTGGAAATATGATAAGCCATATTTAATACCAAACTATCTTCTTTTGCTCTACCAGTTAGATTAATCGAAATAGGCATATTATTAACATAACCACAAGGAATAGTAATCGAAGGAAATCCTCCAAAGTTACCTATTTGTAGGTGATTTTCTAAAATTAAATATTCTTCTGTTAACTTATCACTAGCATCCTCTAATAAAGGGGCAGTTCCACTTGTTGGTAAAATATATCCATCATATTCCTTAAATAAATCATTTATCTTATCAACAATTATCCTTCTTACACGACAAGCATTTAAAAATAACTTATCTTGGTTTTCTTTTTGTAAAACATAACTTCCAATAACAAATCTTCTCTTTATTAACTCACTAAAACCCTTAGTCCTAGCATCAAATATCATATCATTAATATTATCCTTATCACTTCTAGGACCATATAAAATACCAGTTAAATTAGCATTATTAGAAGTAGCCTCCGCACAAGAAATAATATTATAAGTAGGATATACTGCCTCAAGTAATTTCTTATCGATACTAACTTCCTCAATAACAAAACCTAATTCTCTTAATTTATCAATATTATCCATAAATTTCTTAATTATCTCTTCAGTTTCCTTATTATTTGTTTTAACATTAATTACCTCTTTAATATAAAATAATTTTCTTCCTTTTATCTCATTATCTAAATTATCTGCATATTTAATATTATCATCTTCCAAACTAGTCATATCATTTGTATCCTTACCCTTTAATACATCAGTAACTATGGCTATATCCTTAACATTTCTAGCAAATATTCCCACATGATCCAAAGAAGATGCAAAAGCAAATAAACCATATCTTGAAATTCTGCCATATGTTGGTTTAAAACCAACCACCCCAACGTATGAAGCAGGTTTTCTAACCGAATCACCTGTATCAGAACCGATAGCAAAAGGAACAATACCTGAAGCAACGGCATTAGCACTACCAGCTGAAGAACCACCTACCATTCTCTTTTTATCCCAAATATTCCTAACTACTCCCGTATGGCATGTCGTTCCAGTTCCACCCATCGCAAGTTCATCCAAAGTAGTTTTTCCAACCAAAACACATCCCGCATTAATTAATTTTTGATATACAGTAGAATTATAAATAGGTATATAATCTTTTAAAATATTAGAAGAGCCCGTAGTTAAAATATCCTTAGTAGAAAAATTATCTTTTAAAGCATAAGGAATACCATTTAATAAACTATTTTTATTAGGATTATATTCTAACTTATCTAAAATAGTTACAAAATTATTATAATCCTCATTAAGTTTCATTGCTAATCTTCTTGAATTATTAAATAATTCTAAAGTAGTAACTTCCTTATTATCCAGTAATTTTCTTAATTCCAATACACTTAAATTATCATACTTCATTTAAACCACCTTTGGTACCTTTACTTGATCATTTTCTATTTCCTTAGCATTTTTTAAAACATCTTCTCTAGCTAATACCTCGACTAAATTATCACTTCTTAAATTAACCTCAATAGGAAAAGGCAAAACCATAGGTTCTATCTTATCAATATTATCAAATTTAGATATAATATCCATCTGTTTCAAAACAACATCAAATTCCTTTAACAAGGTCTCATACTCTAAATCATTCATATCAAACATTAATTTATGAGCATAATCTTTTAAATCACTAATATTTATATTCATACTCTCCTCCTTAATTACCTTAATATTGTATCATGTATAAATTAAGTTGTAAATTAATAATATTAAATTTAAGAAAATTTACTTTCATTTCTTAGTTGCTCACGCGTTTTAATGCATTAGAACTTTTTTTAAACATTTACTTATCATATAAAGTATGCTACAATGACACAAAGGAGATTCATATGGATAAAGAAAACACAATAGAAAAAGAAATAAACGAATTCTTAAAAAATCTTTTTAATACTAGTTATAATGAAAATAAAATATTTCTAAATAACTTAAAGAATATTTACATACTGATATCTTTTCTATATGATACTTTAGAAAAACTAGATATTGATACCAAAGATTTAAGAAACACGACTAGAAAAGATTATGTAGAAAAAACACACTTGATAAATGATTTTTATAAAAGTCTAGGAATAAATTTTAAAGTGAATGATATCGAAAAAAATGGAACATTAAATATTTTAGAAACAAACGAGCCTATAGATGCTACTTCACAACTCACTTATGGTAACAATAATTATATTTTTTATGAAAAAAGAAGTTTTAATTTTAAAACTAAAGAAGATAATATAATTTCAAGAAACTACCATAAAGCTATAAATGTTTATAACAATGGCTTACTAATCGATTCTATAATATGGGTTCACGAAATAAGCCACTACAAAAATCAGCCTAAAGAAAAAAGACATGAAGTAAATGATATACTAACTGAATTAATTGCATACACTGAAGAATTATTATATATTGACTACTTAGAAAATATTGGTTATGAAGAAGAAGCAAAAATATTTAAGATAATGGAATATCAAAATCTTTATAGTATCTTAAACTTTAGTTACTACATAATAAAAATAACTCTTCTTTATTACCTCTTAGGTAGTGTTAATAAAGAGAATTATTTATTATTATATAAGGAAGACAAAAGCTATAATAAAGCACTAGAGTTATTTAATAAAGGTAAAAATGATATAAGATTATGTTATCATTATTCTATTGCTATAATCTCTTTATATAATTATATAGAATATAAGAAAGATAAGAGCTTCTTAGCAAACTTAAAAAGATTAAATAAAGAAATAATGAATTATAATATATCACTAGAAAATGCTTTAAAAATAATTAATTTAAAACTAGATAGAGAATCACTAAATAAAATATTAGATAGAATAAATATATATAGAAATAGTCTTTTAGAAGAAAGGAAAAATATAAAATAATCTTATAGAAATTAATTAGATTTTTTCGTTTATAATAAAGGTTTTAAAGCTCATATAATCATTTTATTATCTTTCTACCTTACTGGTGTTAGCGATAAAAAAATAGACACTCTCAAGTATTTATAGAGTGTCCAACTCAATATTTTTAGAGGCGACATTTACTTGCAAAATCAAATGCTCCTCTTTTTTTATTTTATGCAAGATTTCTTGCTTACATACTAATAATATCATAATTTCTTAATATTATCAAAAATAATAACTATATATAGGAACAATATTAAAAGATTTCTTTTTTTATTTTAATATTACAATTACTTGACAATACATAGTAGTTGGTTATATAATACAGGTGAAAGGAGAAATATGGATACTCAATTTAAAAAAGGTGTATTAGAATTAATTGTATTAAGTCTAGTAAAAGAACAAGATATATATGGATATGAATTAGTTCAACAAGTTAGTAAGATTATTGATGTTAATGAAGGGACAATATATCCTCTTTTAAAAAGATTAACTAATGAATTTTATTTTGAAACATATTATCAAGAGTCCAGTGGAGGTCCTGCTAGAAAATACTACACTATTACAAATAAAGGAATAGTTAGGCATAATGAATTATATAATAGTTGGAAATTATTTAATAAGAAAGTAAATGATTTTTTAGAAAGTGGTGAAAAAAATGAAAAAAAATGAGTTTTTTAACGAATTAAGAAAGAAATTAAAAATTTTAAAAAAAGAAGAAGTAGAAGATATTATCAGGGAATATGAAGATAATATCAATGAAAAGATAAAAAATGGTTATAGTGAAGAAGATGCCATTAAAAGTTTTGGAAATATTGATGAATTATGCAATGAGATACTTGATGCTTACAAAATATCTTATGAAAATACTAATAGTTTTGAAGATGTGGTTAGTAATTATGTCAGCAAAATATCTAATTGGCTTAAAAATATTATATCTAATTTTAGTAATGATACTGCCGAAGAAATATTAAATATGATTTTTAAAGTTTTTGCTATTATCATTCTAATATTTATTTTAAGACTACCCTACTACTTAATACTAGGTATTGGTCATATGATTTTAGAAATATTTCCTAGTCCTATTGATGATATATTAACTTTTCTTTGGACTCTAGTACTAGAAATATCTTATATTATTATTGCTATTATGATGTTTATGAGTATATTTAAAAAGAACAAAAGTGAAAAGAAAATAAAAATTAAAGAGGATAAACCTGTTTTTGAAAATGTAAAAGTTAAAAACAAAAAAGAAACTACTAAAGATAGTAGTATTCTAAACTTCTTTATATCATTTGGAATATTTGTAACAAAGATATTCTCTATCTTCTTATTAGTCCCAATGGTATTACTTTTAGTATTTGCTTTAATATGTTTAGGCTTAGTAATTAGTTTTATCTTTGACAGTGTATTTCTCTTAGGACCAATGATTACTATTTTAGGTTTTGTTATCTTTCTAATTTCAATAATATTGTTTATTACAAAATGTATATTTAAAAGAGAGGTTAAATAAATATGAAAAAGATTTTAATTAGTATGTTAATTAGTATGATTCTAATTGGCTTAGGAATAGGTATTAGTATTTTTGAATTTATGCAATACAATTATTTAGATAATGTTCCTAATCAATATGAAAAAGGCATTGAAGAGATAAATAATGATACAGATAAATTTAATAAAATTATTATTAATAATTCTAGTTATGGGATTGATAAAGTTATTGATGATAATATTGACGGAATTAAGGTTTTAGTAAGTTATTATCCTGATTATATGGAATATAATTATCGTATAGCAGATAATTGCTTATATATAGAAACAAATAATATTTATAATATCAATAATAGTTATAAAATAGTTAAAAAAATGATAAAAGATAAAGAATTATTTAATCTAAATAAGTTAGAAAACATTGACATCACTATCTATGGAAAAAGTGAAATTTTGGAAAACTTAAGCATATAAAAAGGAATCAATCGATTCCTTTTTGTTATCTAATTATTTTATCTTACGACATTCCAAATAATATCTCTTATCATAACTATGTCCCATTGAGAATGTTTTTCTTGGTAATGCTCCATCTAGAATAACCGTTCTAAATAATTCATTTTTAGACATAGCAGGAAGTAAGAAAGCAATATTACCCTTTTCCCTTCCAAGTTTAATCGTAGCATCATCGTCATGAATATAATCTATTTTAGTTTCAGGATGATTCTTTAAATAATTATCTAAGAAACTTTGTAGTGTGCCTACCGCTAAATTAGAATTAGTACATGATCTTTTTACATATAATACTTTTCTTTCACCTTCACATACATATTCTATTCTTTGTCCCTCGGTATCATTCTCATCGATATGATAACAATTCTTAAATTCAGTTAATAATCCATCTACATCTACATTAAACAAAACACGATGTATTGGTTCAAACTCTAATGCCTCACTGTGAAGATTAACAACTTCTACTAAAGCATAACGAGCAGGATGATTCAAATATTCTTCTTTACTTAATGTCTCCTTTAATTTTTCGTAGTGGGCTTTTGCTGTAGCCAAAGAATGATTACCATCTCCTACTGAGAACAACAATACTGGTTTATCAGTAACATCATATTTCTTCTCAAATGTTTCCTTGTCTGTAAAAGTTTCTAATTTATTAAATATCTCTTCAATTAGATTATCATTTAATTTATAACCCTTAACATGTCCTCCTTTTAACATCAAGTCAAAATCATATATCTTATCTTCTTCACTAACACTTTCATTTAAATTATCAATAATTTCTTTCTTTGGATCATCGATTAACAACATAACATGTGGTGTTTCCAACAAAGCATTTTCTCTTACTCTTAATCTAGGTGGAATTCTATCAACTACAGTCTTTTCAGTAGCTTTAATTAAACTAGTAGAATCTGCTAAATATGAATAATCCTCTAAATCAACCATACCGATTATTCCTTTTCTAACTCTACCATCATCTTGAGTTCTTTCTAGATAAATTAAACTATCCTTATATTCAGTAAAACAACCACTTTGAAGTAAATCTTCCATATTCTCATTTATTTTCTTTATCTTATCGGACACATCACTATCATTTAAATATATTTCAGGTAAAGTTATATTTAGAGTAGATGGACTATTACCCACGATTTCCTTTACCTTATCCCAGTATTCATTTTGTGATGTGTATTGATCACAAGCAATAACACTCCACTTAGTCATATCCACATCATGTGGTATTAAAATATTTGCTTTCTTTAATGGTATCATTTTTATTTCCTCTTTTCTATTTATTTAATTTTTCATTAATTCTCATTAATCTATTATATTTGCAAATACGTTCACCCCTAGACATTGAGCCTGTTTTTATTTGTCCAAGATTTAAACCTACCGCAAAGTCTGCAATAAAAGTATCCTCTGTTTCTCCACTTCTATGCGAAATTATAGTACTATATTTATTTCTCTTTGCCAGTAATATTGTTTCTATAGCCTCGGTAACTGTACCTATTTGATTTAATTTTATTAAAACAGCATTAGCCATATGCTTTTCAATTCCTACTTCTAATAACTTTTTATTAGTTACAAACAAATCGTCTCCAACTAATTGAATCCTATCCCCTAATCTTTCAGTTAATAATTGCCAACCCTCGTAGTCATCTTCAGCCATGCCATCTTCGATTGAAACAATGGGAAATTTTTCTATAATATACTCATAGAACTCAACCATTTGCTCTTTTTTTCTATTTTTTCCTTCAAATGAATACACTCCATTATTATAAAATTCACTCGCTGCGACATCCAAAGCTAAATATACATCTTTACCTGGTACATAACCAGATGCCTTAATCGCATCCATGATTAAATTTAATGCTTCAAGAGTACTATTTATATTCGGGGCAAACCCTCCTTCATCTCCAACTCCCGTACTTAACCTCTCAGTTTTAAGTATTTGTTTCAAACTATGAAACACCTCAGAGCCAATTCTCACATTCTCATTTATTTCCTTATGCATTGGAATAATCATAAATTCTTGACAGTCCAAACCATTATCAGCATGAGCACCACCATTTAATATATTCATCATCATTCTTGGCATGTAAGTACCACGCCCAATATACTCAAATAATTCCTTCTTAGCACATTTACTACTAGCCTTTAAACAAGCTAAAGACACTGCTAAAATAGCATTAGCACCGAGTACTGCCTTATTTGGAGTACCATCTAAATTAATTAATAATTCATCTATTTCCTTTTGATTTTGAACGTCTAATCCAATTAATTTAGGTTTAATAATATCATTAATATTAGATACTGCTTTTAAAACACCTTTACCAAGATATCTATGCATGTCATTATCTCTTAGCTCTAAAGCTTCATGTACTCCAGTCGAAGCTCCAGATGGAACACTTGCGGTTGCCTCAGTATTATCTTCTAAAATAACCGTGGCTTCAACCGTAGGATTGCCCCTTGAATCTAATATTTCTCTTGCAATAATATTCTTTATTTTCATTTCCATCACCAAATTTATTATACTATTTATTTTGATTTTTTTCTATGTTTATTTTGTTATTTATTATTTTTGACATTATTTAATATCTTTAAGCGGATGCTTTTGAGTAAGAGACAAAACTTTTTTCTTACAATCAGTAAGTACTTCCTCACTATCTTTATTTCTTAAAGCCATCATAATAATATCCGCGACCTCTTTAGCATCATTACTATCAAACCCTCTAGTCGTAACCGCGGGGGTACCTATTCTTATACCACTTGTAACTGTAGGTTTCTCTTGATCGTATGGTATAGTATTCTTATTAACTGTAATACAAATACTATCAAGTATATTTTCAGCATCAATTCCTGTTAAACCAAAACTATTTTTTACATCGATTAACATCAAATGATTCTCAGTATCATTAGAAACAATTCTAACATTATTTTTTTTAAATTCTTCACACATAGTACGTGCATTAATCAAAACATTTTTAATATACTCTTTATATTCTAAAGTCATAGCTTCGTAAAAGCACTGTGCCTTTGCCCCGATTACATGCATTAAAGGTCCACCTTGAATACCTGGAAATATAACTTTATTTATTTTTTTAATTATTTCTTCATTATTAGTTAAAATAAATCCTCCACGTGGCCCCCTTAAAGTTTTATGTGTTGTTGAAGTAACTACATCAGCATATGGTAAAGGTTGTTCATGATAACCCGTGGCAATTAATCCCGCTATATGAGACATATCTACCATCAAATAAGCACCACATTTATCACAGATATTCCTAAATCTTTTAAAATCAATCTTACCTGAATATGCACTGAAGCCCGCAATAATCATTTTAGGTTTCTCTCTCAAAGCCACTTCCTCGATAATATCATAATCTAATTTTTCGGTATGCTCATTTAAATTATAAAATACTGAATCATAATCAATACCACTGAAGTTAACTTTACTACCGTGTGTTAAATGTCCTCCATGTGATAAATTTAAACCCAAAACCTTATCCCTATTATTAAGTAAAGCCCTGTAAACTGCCATATTTGCAGACGAACCACTATGAGGTTGAACATTTGCATATTTAGCATTAAATAATTTACAAGCATATTCAATGGCCTTTTTCTCAAATATATCAACATATTCACAACCACCATAATATCTATGATCAGGATATCCTTCAGCATATTTATTAGTTAATATACTACCCTGTAATTTTTTTATATCATTAGATACATAATTTTCAGATGCAATTAACTCAATATTATTTTCTTGTCTTATTCTTTCTTTTTCCAAAGCATTTTCTAATATTCTATCCATTATCTATACCTCCTAATAACTATTATACAACAAAATATTTTATTTTTTTTAAAATAATCATTAAATATGTAAATAATTAGATATTTTTATGCTTTTGCTACGCTGTTATCAGTATTAATATATTGATAATAAATATTGATATATTAGAAAAACAAGACCAAAAAAAGAAAAACCCTTGATAAACAAGGGATAAATCTCATATGGCGTCCCCAGAAGGATTCGAACCTTCGACCGCACGCTTAGAAGGCGTGTGCTCTATCCAGCTGAGCTATGAGGACAGTATGTCTTCTTTTTTTTGAAGAACATACTCATTATACATCATTTTTTTTAATTATTCAATATCTTTTGTAACAATTTTTGTAATTTCTTCATTTTCTACTAAAAATATGACTTCTTTAACATCATAATTCTCTTGTATAGACATACTTATCGTATACAATACCTCTTCTAAAATACTACTACCCGTAATATCACTTAAAATCATATTATTAAAATTTAACTTAATAGTATTATCATTTATTTCATAATTAAGTAACTTAGTACTAACATTTAAAAAACTCATTAAATTACTCTCATATATTGGAGCACTAGTTAATTCCTCAATTATTATCTTAACTTTATCTTGATTAGTATTATTAATATACTTAGTAACAGGTACATAATAATAATTATCATTAAATTCACTCAAATAATATATTGTATAACTATCTATATTCTTAGTATTACTAATATCATATACCTTATTAACACCATAATTCTTATCTAAAAACGTAGGAATATTCTTCTTACTATTAGGTAACTTAGTTAATGGTTTACCCTCTACATAAATAATTAAACCATTTATACCATCTATACTAGTTAAAGTATAAGTAAGTGATTCTATCATCTTCTCCTCGTATTTTTTATTAACATCTAAAAATTCCTTTGAAAAATCTATTTTCAATATTCCATTTTCTAAAGATATATTTAATACCTTAGTCCCACTTGGAATAACACTCTTAAATCCATTTGGTATAATATCACTCTTTTTACCATCAATAGTTAAACTCTCAATTAAATAAGAACTTTTTTCTACTAAATCATCACATTTACAACCACCTATATTAGTCTTAGATACATAATCATTACTATCTAATAAATAAATTACCTCTAAGTTATTAGTATATACATAATCTAATTTTTGATTAATATTAAGTGTTTTTCCTTCTTCCTTATTAGAAGGAATTAAATATATCAAAAGCAATATAAATAAAGTTAAACTACTAATAATTATTTTTCTAATAGACATTTTCCTAAGCATAATGCACCTCTTAATAAAATATATGAATTATTTTCTTATTTATTATATTTATCATCACTTACTAATTTATCTATTATCTTAAATACACCTTCAACCCCTCTTTTAAAATAAATATTTATCTTCTTACTAGTATTAAAACATGTACTAGTAAGTTTATTCTTATAACTCTTCTCAGTACTCTCTAAATAATCGGTTATATCTAAATTCTTATTGTTTTTAACATCATTTTCAAATTCTTTAATCTTCTCACTAGTTAAAACCGTTCTCTTCCTTACATGATATTCATAATAACCACTTTCACTAGCAAAAAAGATAAATATATACAAAACAAGTAAAATAATAAAAATATCTTTAATTATTTTATTCTTATTCATACTTCATCCCCTTAAACATTATTTTTTTCATATTATATTTCACCATATTAATAATAATATAATTATATTTAAAAAAGGGTCGATTTATGGATGCAAAACAATTATATTACATAAATGGTAGAATATTAATCTTTTAGTATCTTTTAAAAAAAAATAAATTACATAATAATATATATTAAATACAAATAAATCAATACATATTTTTAGTGCTAATTGTAAAATTAAAAGGACTTTTTTTCTATTTTAAACTACTGTTTTTATAATATTTGACATTGCAAACTAAAAATGATATTATTAAGGCAAGATAGGAGGAAAAATCATGAAAAAGAAACATTATAAAAAAAACATAATAATATTATTATGCATAATTGCAATAACTGTACTTTTTATTTTTATATACAATAATAACCAAAAAAAAGAAGTTCTGTTTTTAGCTATTTATAGTGATTTTTGTGATCATCAAGAAAAAATATATATTGAAGAAGATGGAATCAATATTTATACTATTTGTATTGATAATATTTTGACAAACAAAAAAGAAAATTTAAAGCAAAAAATCGTGAATGGAAAAATGAAATTTAACGAACTTTATCAATATGCTAACAAAACAATAAAGTATAGTGATGGTGGATCTGTACAGTACATATATGACAATTTTACCATAAATAAATGTAATAGTTTTTCTGGAAGAAAAGACATTATTATTACGAGAAACACACCAGACATATCAATATGTAAATAATTTCTAATTTTGAATAATTACCATTTTTTATAATATTTATATATTTAAAATTAT